>ULSO01028983.1_pt1 | contig 19348 bp, 7 predicted proteins | sample 1956701 | NCBI WGS metagenome assembly ULSO01 (sample SAMEA4835708, study PRJEB28245) | human gut metagenome | biome: gut microbiome; material: fecal sample | place: Denmark | collected 2008 | reverse complement strand
TTATTTTTTTGAAATTTTTAAAATTATGCAAATTCTGAAATTCTTTCAATAACTTGTTTTTCTCCAAGCAAAGTCATAATTTCAAACAAGTCTGGAGAATTTTTATGACCAGTTATTGCAATTCTGATATATTCACATACGGTTGCGACATTCCCTTTAAACATTTCGGGATTTGCCTTGTATGCTTTGTTGTCAACAGCATAGCCCAACTTTTCGGCCATTTTTTTGATGTTGTCAAACCAAACTTCTTTTGAAGACAAGTTGATGTATTTTTTATATTCTCTCAAAACTTGCTCAAAATCTTTTCTGCGTTCCTCTTCAATTTCGTATTTTTTTGGAGCGCTGAACATATAATCAAACAAATCAAAAAACATACTCCACTTGTAAATATCTTTTCTAGGTTTTGGTTTTTCTCTGTCTATGTTCAAAACTTTGGTCACGTAGTCTCTATCTTTAACCAAATAATCCACATTTTCCAAAGAATATTCTCTCGCCCAAGCAAGCAATTGTGCATAACATTCCTCGGCAGTATAGTGAGAAATGATTTCTTTTGAAACATCATTAAGTTTGACAAAGTCAAAAATTGGTGTGTTTGCAGTTATGTTAAACCCATCAAATGGAAATTCCATAATGTCTGCATCTTTATTTTTTGCACGCCAGATTTCAAAATTCGAATTTATCAAATTCATCAAATATTCAATGATTGCCCGTTTATCATAACCTTCTTTGTCAAAAAATCTCATATCTGCTTCTGGATGTTTTCGCTTGGAGATTTTGATTTTGTTTCCTTTTTCATTAAATTTATAAATCAAAGGAGTGTGAATGTATTGTGGTTGTTTGTATCCCAACGCATCAAAAATTTCTTTATGCAATGGGTATGAAGGCAACCATTCTTCTCCACGTACAACAACGGTTGTGCCCATAAGGGTGTCATCAATGGCATGAGCAAAATGATATGTTGGCATCAAATCATTCTTGAGCAAAATGGCATCAGAACTGTTTTCAATGATTTCAACATCACCCTTGGAGCCATCATGGAACTTGATTTTTTTCGTTCCGTCCCCTTGTGTTTTCAAACGAATTGCAAATTTTTTACCTTCTTTCAAATATTGCTCAATTTGCTCAAAAGTCAAGTTTCTGCAAGGGTCTTTATCTTCATTGATTCCAACAGAGAATTTCTTTTCTCTCTTTTCCTTAACATCTCCCAAACCTTCAGTCTTTTTACAAAAGCATGGAAAAGCCTTACCTTCAGAAACCAATTTTTTTGCATACGCCTTGTAAATTTCTTGACGTTCACTTTGATAATAAGGACCATAATCACCAACAGTGATTCCGCCCTTGAGTTGATATTCATCAGGAGTCAATCCATATTCATTCAAGATGTTCATGATAATTGAACTGGCACCAGAAACTTCTCTTTTGTTGTCAGTGTCTTCAATTCTCAAATAGAAAACACCATTGCTACGCTTTGCAATGTTATAATCAATCAAAGCTTGAAAAAATCCACCCAAATGCATATAACCAGTAGGGCTTGGTGCAAATCTTGTCACATAAGCACCTTCTGGCAACTGTCTTTTTGGATATTTCTTTTCGATTTCTTCAACAGTCATTTTGTTGTCTGCAAAAAGCAGTTCTGCCAATTTTTTATAATCCATAATCATTCTCCTAACATTATTATAACAATTAAACCCACCCTAAGTGAGTTTAATTTGCTTCAATTAATAGATAATATTAACAACTTGATCCATGAAATTTGTCAATGTTGTTCCAATGAATTGCTCCATTTTTTCGAGATATGTTTCTGCCAGAGGATTTTTCTCCAAATATTTTTCCATGTCATTGTCATAATCAACAGCCAAAACACTGATGTTCAATCCTTTTAATGCTTGCATATATGCGTCTGTTTCAGCAAGGAAATTTTCCACATAATCAAAAAGTTGATTCATCTCTTCTGAAGTCAATGTGCTGACATTTTCGTTTGAACCTACAAATCTTGCCTTGTATGTTGCAAATTTGCTCTCCAATGAAGCAAGCAAATTGTCAATTCTGTCTTTTGTTTCAGTTTCTGCCTGACCTTGCCAGTTGAGATTGTTCTCAAGTTCTGTGATCTTGAACTCACTAAATATAGGCAACATCTTTGCTCTGATATATTCTTTCATAATCTTTGTATCATTTTCAGTTGGAGTTGTCTTCTTCAACAAATCAAAAATTTCTGTTGTTTCAATCGTGCTTGCCAAATTCATTGAAAGTTCAATGTTTTTGCTTACAAGTTCTCCGTATGATTTTTTGAATTTACGAAGATATGCACTGCTAGATTCTTCTGACAATTGTCCATTGAATTCTTCAAAATAATCTACAAATGTTTTTCTCGCTCTAACAAAATCTGAAATTGTGTCAGTATATTCAACCAAACTTTCATTCAAATCTTTAAGTGCAGTTTTTGATTCCTTTGAAAGATTTTTTTCGTCTAAGTTTTTGATATATTCTTTGTTATTGTCAATATAATCACTTGAAATCACCAAAGTTGAATTATATATATCCAACAATTCAACATATCCTTCTCTTTTTTCTGTCACATATCCGTCAACAATGGTGCCATACTTAATCATATAATTTGTGTCCATGTTGTCAACCACACCCTGTGTGAAAACAGAAGAATATTCCTTGTAGGTTGCATCCAACTTGTCGAAGTTTTCTTGAATTGTTGACAATGTAACACCGCCACAACCACCAAGTCCAAGTAATGCAAAAAGCGAGCAACAGCACAAAGTCAACCCTGCCATTATTTTCTTAAATTTCATATCACCCTCCTATTAACCAATGTTTCCTTGAAGGAATTGAGTGTATAATACTTCCCAACCATTACCCTTTTCGCTGATTATCTTAACTGTGTTTTGTTGATCTGCATTATAGTTAAAATTCAAAATAACTCCTTCTTTGCTTTGAGCAAGATAATTGTTAACAAAATTATAGAGAGTTTGTCCACAACTTGAATCTTGTGTCAATTTTTCAGAAACATCTCCAGAAAGTTCTTCTGCTGTGTTGAAAACAAGAGTTGTTAAAGCGTTGTTCATCAATGGTGATGTGACAGATGCAGCATAAACATCTCCCAGACGGTTGAATGCATCAGAGGTGTACGCAAACAAATCGCTCATGTATCCCTTGCAATTTGCCCAAGTATTCGCTTGCCAATAGTCACTTCCACCAGTCACATCTCTGTTTTCAACAATATATGATGCCATTTGTTCTGCCGCATTTTGACCTTTTTTCAAATTGGTTTCAATCTTTTTACGTTCATTTTTGTATGTTTCAGTGTAATCTGAGAAAACAATTTGCCTGTTCATAAATTCTCCATATACGGCATAAGCCCTATATGAATCTTGATAATTCTTAACTTCTGCTTTTTCACTTGATGATGTAAGCTTGTTATAGATTGAAGTCAAATATTCATTAATAGTTGAATATTCTTCACTTTCATCAGATAAATAACCTTCAGCAACTGCTGTATTCAAACTTTTTGCAAGTTTTTGCGTGTCTCTCTCTTTGAACAAATTGATGAAAACAATTGTCAAAACAACAGCTACAATTGCCAAAATTAAGACTATGATAAAACCTTTTTTCTTCATGCTCACTCCTTCTATTCTTCCACTTGAATTTTTTCATCATGGTTGAGATATGTTGTGTATTCTCCTACCCATTTGAGTTTAACTTCACCAGTGCTACCATTTCTGTGCTTTGCAACCAAAAGATAAACAGTGCCCGGCTCGTCTTCTGTGACAACATCGTTATATTTTTCAGGATTGTATAAGAACAAAACAATGTCGGCATCTTGTTCAATAGAACCAGATTCACGCAAGTCTGAAAGAACAGGTCTGTGATCTTCACGCACTTCGACAGCACGAGAAAGTTGTGAAAGAAGAATGATTGGGACATTCAATTCTTTTGCAGCAATTTTCAAAGTTCTTGTCAAATCGCTGACCTCTTGGGTTCTTGACTCTCTGTTTGATTTTCCCATCGTCATCAACTGCAAATAGTCGATAACAATCAAATCCAAACCTTCTGTCATCTTAAGTTTTCTACATTTTGAAATCAATTCAAATGGCGTAATCATTGAAGAATCATCGACATAAATTCCACTTTGAGCAAGTTTCTTTTCTGCTGTCCAAATTCTCTTCCATTCTTCAGAATCCATGTTTCCTCTAAGAACATGAGAAAGGTTAACTCTCGCAAGTGATGATAACGCTCTTTGCATAAGTTGTTCTTTTGACATTTCAAGTGCAAAAATTGCCACTTTTTTATCTTCATTAATTGCAGCGTTTACAGCAATATTCATTGCAAAAGATGTTTTTCCGACACCAGGACGAGCAGCGAGCAAAATCAAATCGCTCTTTTGCAAACCATTCGTGATTGCATCAAAATCTTTATAGCCCGTTGGAATCCCTCTCATCTTGCCTTTGTTTTCTGCAAGTTCAGAAATTTGTTTCAAAACGGTAGTCAAAGTTCCACCAGGCTTTCCAACATGTTCAAGATCAGAAGAAGTTTCTTTTTGAGACAAGTCAAAAATTCTTTTTTCTGCTTCTCGCATTGCCTTATCACCATCTTCACTGTCAAAAGCAGACTTGATGATTTCTTGCGCCTCAGAAATCAAATGTCTTCTCACAGAACTGTTTTTGACAATATTGAGATAGTGTTGAAAGTTCGCCGCAGAAGGAACAACATTGGTGAGATATGTGATGTAATCAATTCCGCCAATCGTTTCCAACTTTTTCTCAACTTCCAATTGGTTTGTGAGTGTGACGAAGTCAACAGGAATGCTCTTGTTGTAAACCTTCATCATAGAGTCATAGATGTTGCGATGTGCTTCAGAATAGAAATCTTCCACATTTAATTTGGAAAAAATATCAGACTGAGCATCATTATCCAACAAAATACAACCAAGCAACGCTTGTTCTGCTTCCAAACTGTTTGGTAAAATTTTATAATCGGCCATATAACCCTCCACTAGTCAGAAAACGGGTCTTTCTTTTTGCTGATACGTTCTTCCTTTTTCTTATCGAGTTTGGTGCAAAGCCAAGCAAAAAGAAAATAAAGAATGAAAAGAAGAATGACAAGAACCATAATGTTCAACCATTGAGGAACATTTCCCCAAACCATCAAAATGCAAACAATCATAATCGGCAAAAAAACGATGAGCATAAAAAGTCCCAATCTTTTCAGTTTTCGTTTAAGTTCTTGTTTTTCTGTGCTTCTCATTTCTATCCTTTAATAGTTAAAGTATAACAATATTGCAGTCGTTTGTCAATTTATAAATTTAAACTCCAAAAGAAATACAAGAAAAAAAAGAGACATTAAGTCTCTTAAATTTCTCCACGCAACATTTTTCCTCTTTCTCTGAGTCTCAAGTTGTGATCAAGAATGATTTTTCTGATTCTGATTGATTTTGGTGTAACTTCCAAATATTCATCATCTCCCAAAAACTCAATGCAATCTTCCAAACTCATAACTCTTGGTGGTGTAAGTCTCAAAGCATCATCAGAACCTGAGGCACGACAGTTTGAAAGGTGTTTTGTTTTGCAGACATTGACAACAATATCTCCACCTTTTGGATTTGATCCAACAACCATTCCGGCATAAACTGGCACACCTGGCCCAATGAACAATTCTCCTCTTTCTTGAGCATTGTAAAGCCCATAGACAATGGATTTTCCTTCTTCGTGTGCAATCAATGAGCCATAATCTCTTCTGTTGATTTCTCCTTTATATGGTTCATAATCATAGAAGATTGAATTGATGATTCCTTCACCTCGAGTGTCTGTCAAAAATTCTGATTTAAAACCAAACAAACCTCTTGAAGGAATCAAGAATTCCATTCTCATACGGCTTCCGTGTGGTGTCATATTTTGAAGATCTCCCTTTCTGACACCCATTTTGTTCATAACTGTTCCCACGCAATCTTCTGGAACATCAAGATAAAGTCTATCAATAGGTTCACATTTAACGCCATTGATTTCTTTAATCAAAACTTTTGGCTGACTAACTTGAAATTCATAACCGTCTCTACGCATATTTTCAATCAAAATTGAAAGATGCATTTCGCCTCTTCCACGAACTTTAAACTTTTCAGCCGTGTCGCCATCTTCAACTCTGAGAGAAAGGTCTTTAACCGCTTCCTTATAAAGTCTGTCTCTCAGATGTCTTGAAGTCACAAATTTTCCTTCTCTTCCAGCAAAAGGACTGTCATTAACCATAAATGTCATTTCAACACTTGGTTCTGCAATCTTGACAAACTCAATTGGTTCAATCTCTTTTTCATCACAAATTGTATCACCAATCGTCACATCTTCAAGTCCAGCAACACAGACAATTTCTCCAAAACTTGCTTTTTCAACAGGAACTCTTTTAAGTCCTTCGTAGACATACAAACTTACAATTTTAGATCTAACTTTCTTTGTTTCATCATGATAGTTGCAAACAACAACATTTTGTCCAACTTTGATTTCTCCACGGTCAATCTTTCCAACCGCCAATTTTCCAACATAATCATTGTGTTCTGCAGAAGAAACCAACATTTTCAAAGGTTTGTCAATTTCACCTTCTGGAGCTGGAATGTGCTTGATGATTGTTTCAAACAAAGGTTTCATATCAGTTCCAGGAACATCCGGATTTGTTGATGAAATGCCCTGTCTTGCAGAAGCAAAAACAAATGGTGAATTCAATTGGTCCTCATCTGCATCAAGTTCCAAGAAAAGTTCCAAAACTTCATCAATAACTTCTTTGATTCTTGCATCAGGTCTGTCAATTTTGTTGATGACAACAACAACCTTAAGTTTCAATGCCAAAGCTTTTTCAAGCACAAATCTTGTCTGTGGCATAGGTCCTTCAAATGCATCAACAACCAAAAGCACACCATCAACCATCTTCAAGACTCTTTCAACTTCTCCACCAAAATCGGCGTGTCCCGGTGTGTCGATGACGTTGATTTTTATGCCATTATAAAAGCAAGAGGTGTTCTTTGACAAAATTGTGATACCTCTTTCTCTTTCAAGTGCGTTGCTGTCCATAACTCTATCTTCAACAACTTGGTTTTCTCTGAATACATGCCCTTGTTTGAGCATTTCGTTGACCAGTGATGTTTTGCCGTGGTCAACATGGGCAATGATTGCAACATTTCTAATTCCTTCGTTTACCATTTTCTCTTTTTCCTTCTCTCTAATATCTATAACTTATATAGTATAACACTTTTTCACGCAAAACTCAATATTTTATAAGAAAAATTTTGCCCACAACCACAATGGTTATGGACAAAACCAATCATTTTAATCACAAATCAATCTTTTTTCTTTCTCTTTTTAACCAATAAGAAGTAAGAAATCAGCATACCAACAACCACGATCACAATCGCCAGCGAATACCAAACTGGACGATTGGCATAAGTTACCCAGAAAACTATCTTGTTGTCTTTCTCTATATCCTCTAATGTTTTGACGAAAACGTTGTGAAAGAAATATTCATCTTGATACATAAGTTCCGATTTCAATCCTTTCTCTTGTGTCGCAAAATCATAGATGTAAACAGTCTCGTCCAAACTTTTCAAAATCTCTTTTTTTTGAATGTCCGAAATGTTGCTGTTATTGCACCAAGATGAAATTGCCATGGAACAAATCATTTTCAAGTCACCTGCAGATTTTGAAGAAGAAACCGGAAAGGTCGTCGTCATTTCCAATTTTTTGATGAAAAATCCACTTGTCTTTCGCCCTGAAGAAGAACTGGATTGTTCATCGTCTTCCACACCAAAAAATTTCTTCTGCGCTTCCAAATTTTCAAATTGAATAGAAAAACCAATGCCATCAACATCAGTATAATACGAACACACTCCAACAGTCGTTCCTTCAGTTTCTTTTTCTCTGTTGCTTTGCGCCAAAGCATTGACATACGTTGTCAAATAAAACCTATATGTTTTGATCTCATCTTCTTCAAAACCAAGTGAAAACAAATAGGAAGAATTTAATGGAAAAATATAAGACAATGCAATTTGTCCATCGTTGTTTGCTTGTCTGACAATTCTGAAAGCGTTTGTTTCAAAAATTAGGGAATTATCCACTTTAGATGACTGTCCACAACCACCAAAACTAAGCAAACAAACCAGCAATAAAAAAAGAGTATAAATTGATTTTTTCACATTCTATTTATACTCTTTTTAAATTTCTATTATTCTACAAAATCAGAAAGTTACCCAACAATTGTGTCACCTTTATGCAAGTTGCTTGAACCAATGTTTTGAGTGGAAATTTCACCATAGTTGTAAACACCTTCCAAAGTTCCTTTGCCATAGTCAGCGACACCTGCGATATAAACTGATGCTTGATTTTGTTGTTGTGTACATTCAACGGTTATGTCGAAATAGTTTGAACAATTTCTCAAGGTTCCTGATGTGGAATTTGTAATCACAACACCCGCAACCTGAATCGTGTCCGTTGCTTTTTGAAGAGTGATGTAGATTGAATGATTTTCATCTTCATCTCCGCCAACAGAACAATCTTCTATCGTTGCAAAATTCATGAACGCAATTCCGCTTAGGAACATGACTTGAGATTGATTTCCGTCGTTCAAAATCATTGAAGTTGAAACGCCACTGTTCGAAATTGTTGCAGCGCTACCTTCATTTTTCGAAACCAAACCACTGTAAACCATCATTATTCTTGTGTTTGGTGCAACATAACCAACAAAGTTGTTTGTGAAGCCAACAAGATTGACATTGTCAAGTTTTCCATTGTTTGTAATTGCCAAACCTGCCATCAAAGAATGATTTCTAATGATTGTGTTTGCCGTTCCATATGTCACATTGATGTTGAGATTGCTTATTGAAGAGGTTTGCGTCAATGTTTCAAACAATGATGTTCCGTAGTTAAAGGTTGTTGAAGTTTCTGTTCCTGGGCCAAGAACAAAACCTTCAGAAACCAAGATACCCTGACTTAATCTTGAAGTTCCGTTTGAGATGTATGTGATTGTGTTGTTGTTACCTTCAATAATTCCGTCAAATTCCCCTGTAAAGAGAACACCAGAAATGTAACTCTCTTCGTCTCCACTTTCACTTAAAACAATGCTGGTTTCCAAAGAGAAGTAATATTGTTCTTCCTCTTCAATATTCATTCCATTTTCAGTGTAGTTAACAAGCGCTTCGTCCTTTTTCATACGCTTTGCCAAATTCTTGAATTGTTCAACATTGATAATGCGGTATGGAGAATCTTGAGTTCCATTTCCACTTTCAAACAAATTGAAAGCAACATAATCGACCATATCATCACTGGTGTAAACCAATTCTTTTGACTGAATGTTTGTGCTTCCAAGTTTGATGCTGATTTTCAGTCTTACTTGGTCCGTGATGATTGAAGGAGTGAATGTAGTTTTTGTGGTTGTGTATGTTCTTACAATTTGATTTGGTTCTTCTCCATAAGTCACTTCAACAATGTAAACTGGTTCGACAATTGCAGTTGTGTCAACCAAATAGTTGATTCTGCCATCAAATGTGATTAATGTTTTCTCGCCCTCGTTTGCCACAATTTTGAACAATGTGCTTGTGCCAAATGTTTCTTCTTGAACAACAACTCTTTGGCTTTCATAACTATCCAAACTTATGTAATAATGTTCTCCCAAATAAAGAATTTGTGCACAATTTTCAAGCACACTTTCCACAGTGACTTCTTCACCTGTTTCCAGTGTGATTTCAGAAGCCTCTTGCAAGGTCGTATCATTATAAAGAACTGTGGTTTCAATCAAAACATTTGCATCTCTAACTTGTTGTGCAACAGTTGAAGTTTTAAATGAATAATATCCATTATAACTCCATGAGAATGTTTGCGTTTCATCGTCCCAAACAATCTTGCTGTCCTCACCCCAGTTTGAACGTTGAAGGACAAACTCTTCACTTACATCACTGTACAACACATTTGCTGTTGTAAGATTGTTAACCTTGAATGTGAGCGTTGCTGTTTGATCTTCAGAAATGACAATGTATTGATTTACATACTTATCTGGATAGGAAGTGATCAATTCTGCATCTTCCGCATCTCTCAAGATATACAACCTATACTGATCCCTATTGAATGTGATTGTCTTTGTTTCAACAGTTTCTCCAGCACTCATAATTTTGATTTCTGCAACTATGTTGTTTGAATTTGAATCTGCAAAATATGACTCAAAATCCAAAGTTTCAAGACCGCTGTCTGAAGTGATGATGAAATCTTCTGAACTTATTGTTCTAAGTTTTGTAACTTCCACCGTTCTTGCAAATGATTTGATAAACAATCCATCATTTTCTGAACCTTGTGTCACATAAACATACAAGATTTGCTTTCCGTCTGGCATTGCACCAGGATCTTCAACAAACTTAATCTTGAACACACTTGTTGTAGTTGGCTCGTCAATCTTAACTGAATCTACAACAAATGAGCCAGAAATTTCTGTTCCATTGTTGTCTGTAACCACAAATGAATATTGTTCAAAGAACATCTTTTCATCTGTTATGCTTGAACTTGTTGTGTATGTCCAATAAAGTGAACCATCAACAATTTCAAATGAATCTGTATCAACAGGATTCAGACGATCAATGCTTCTCAAGATTGCACCATTGCCCATCAAAATGTAAGTTTCTGTGCCATCATATTGCAAATTGCCATAAGCATATCCACCTTCAACCAAGGTCACATAATCGCCCATTGGAACACGATCTGTGACATTAAGCGCCAATGCTTGAACAGTTGCTTTAAGATATGTCTTTTCATCAGTTGCAACTATTTGATCTTCGTTTATGATTGTAAAATCAAAAGATGTGTCGGTTGTATAGTAATAATATTCAGTGCCAACATTAGTTTCTGTTTCACCTTCTTCTGTGTTTGATTCCTTATATTGAACAATTGTGATTTTATAGACCACATCGGCTCCACCTGTTGATGGAACTGTGAGAGGAGTGTCACCAGACTTACCTGTCACTTCTCCCCATTTCAAGACACCATTTTCAATGATTACATTTTGAACAGTATCCATCATAGACGCTTTGATGCTTGCAACTTCACTCTTCAAAGCGACACTCTTGTCGCTGGATTCTCCAGTTGTAACATCTTTGCAATAAATATGTTTGAGATAATACAAACTGTCATCATCTTCAATGTTGAGCGCTGCAGTTGTTCCCAAACTTGCCACAAAGAATTCACTTGCAGTTTCTTCTGTGTTTTTGTATTCATAGTCTGGATTTGTTAAATCCATTCCCGTGATTCCTGTTTCATAATACAAAATTTCGCTTGCACTGTTTGCATCTGAGAACTTAATGTTCAAAGCTTCGTCAACATTGTAAAGCACATAATTATACAAACTTCCATCGGAATAGCAAATTTTCAATGATGGATCAGTTGCACTGTCAACACCAAGCATATCGATGTTTGCAGAGTCGTCAATTCCAATGTAACCAAAATCATTTGTCAAAGTTGGAGTTGCAAGTTTGTAAACATTATTCACTTGATAGATTTCGCTATCGACAAAGATTGATTTATCTCTGACTTCTCCAAACAAAACAAACTTAATATAGTCATACAATCCATATCCAAGTCCAGCCAAAGAAAATCTTGAATTTGCCATGTTTCCATCAATTTCTTCAACAGTTTCTTCTGAACTCGTATTTTTCTTATATATAACACTAGTCTTTCTGTTGTTTACAGATCCCCAAACAAATTCTCCGTCGGCAATTGCAAATGTATTGTTAAATCCAAGCAATGTCAAACTGAAGAACTCTGACTTACTTGAAGCAGAATAGTCCGTTCCAACAGCATAAATTTGCATTTTGTATGTTTTACCAGAACCAACAACATCGCCAAATCTTCCCAAAATTGAATCTCCGTTGTTGTGGTTGAGATAGAACATCAAATAATCTCCACCAGTTGTTGCTTCTCCAGCGGCATTTGTTTCATAAACAGTGACACTTCCTGGTACATCTTCTCCAACATAGCTCAAACTCCAATTTGAAATGCCCTTTGTGATTGCAAAGACAAATTGATTTCCAGCATCATCATAAATTTTCATGTTATAGTTTTCTGCTGTTCTCAAAGAGTATGATCCGGAAGTGTAGTCATAAACTTGACTCTTCTTAACCAAAATTTGATATGAATTTATTGATTTGTCGGTTTTGCTTTCAATCTTTGTCGCTCTAACAGAAGGTTCTCCATTGACATACAAAACATTTTCCCCATTGCTGTTTGAGAAATTGTACCAAGAAGAGTTCAAGGTCTTGCTGCTTCCCAACAGACAATATTCAATTTTGTAACTTCCCATTTGAACAGACTCAAACAAATCATCAAACAGTTTTTGTGCATTTGCAATACCAAAACTTCCATTGACAACAACCGATTCTCTAAACTTGGAAATAAGTTCTTGAACAGAAGAAGATCCCGCATTTGAATAGATGTCATTAAGCCTATTCAAAATATCAAAACTGTTTTCTGTTGCAAAATCGGCCAAACTTGCAAGCAAATATCTTGCGTTGATGTCAAAAACTTTTCTGACACCTTCCGAGCCACTTTCAAGAGATGTAAATCTGATTCTCAAAGTGATATTATTGTTAACCAAATCTTGCAATGTGAAAGTAAATGGACTTGTGAAAACTGTCGTTGACAATGCTGTTGCGATTTCTGCATAAGAATTGTTGCTGGTAATCAATTTGTAGAAATCTCCGTTTGCGTCCCAGTCAAAGAACAATTTTCCGTCTGCCAATTGCAAAGGAACATTGATTTGATTTTTATAAACCAAAATTGGTGTATCAAGCCCAGCTGAAGCATCTGTTATGAACACTCTGCTTGAAGGCAACATGAAAGGATCTTCAGAAATGCTCTGAACAGCCAGATAATAAGCACTTTCTGTTCCAACAAAACTTGAAGCATTGTAATATGTGTTTGTTGTTGCAAAATAGTTGTATTTCTCACCAAGTTCTTCGCCATTTAAGTCTTGAATGAAGTATACATAATATTTTGTGGCTTTGTCACCATTTGGACTCCAATACAAATTTCCAGCGGATAATGTCAATGTTCTGACTGATGGCAATCTTTCAAATTCGAATGTTTTATCCCCACTTGCTGACAACCAATCTGACAAAACAAATTTGTATGTTTTATCTGTGCCAGAACCAGAAATTTCCACTTGAATCTTTGAAAATTCAACAAGGAATGTGCCAGTGAGCGTTTTCAAATCTTCTTGTTCAAAAATCTCTGTCAAATTGATTGAGAACACTGATTGATCTGCAAAATAGGTGTTTCCTGTAACTTGCTCTTTTGTCAAGAATTTAATGGTTGAGAATGTTTCTCCTTCGCCACCTTCTTCTCCTTCTTCAGTTGCAAGTTGTGTCACTCTGACAAAGAAGCCTAATGTTTGCAAACTGTCGTCGACATCAACATTATTGAACAAAGCAAAAGAATTTGCATAATCTTCAGGGTAAACAGAATCTTCTCCCAAATCTCCAACTTTCGTTATCTCTTTAAATTGAGTTTCTGCCACATAGCTGAATGTGAATGTGTATGGTTTTGAAATGATATAACTTCCTGAAACATCACTTGTTTCTCTATATGACCAGAAATAAATTTTGAAGTTTTCGTTCACACTCAATTCATATCCACTTTCTTTGAACTTGCTCAAAAGTTCCATGAAAGAATATGAATAAATGTATTTCATTTCTTCTTCACTTGTGAAGGCCTCAGTTGGAACAAAACTTACAACACTTTCGGTTAAGATTGCATCTTCGCTGAGTCCTGCAAAAAGATTTGTGAAACTGTTTGGTGTCATTGTGAATGCCAAACTTGAAGGCAACAATTCATGATATCCAACTTCATAAATCTCATCGTTGACAACAAATGTCAAATCATTTCCAACTGTTGTCAAAGGCATTGAGTCAAGAATGAATGTGTAATCTGCCGATGAAGCAGGTTCTTCAACTGCACTTCCAACTGCTATGATTTCCACATTAAACAATGTCCCGGTTGAAATAACACTTGATGCATCAAGTTTTGTCGTGCCAGCGGTTGCTTCAATTGCTTTCCATGTTTGCAACTCTGTCGCTCCAGAAGCATCTACAAATCTATATAAATATGTAACCCCGATTTCGCTTACAAACACAATACTTCCAAAGGAATCTACACTTATGTCTGTCGTTTGAATTCCGTTACCTTTTATTGTTGCATTGAAGACAAACGAGAATGAATTGTTAAGACCATTTCCACCGATGGTAACAAGGTCAAAGACAACATCGATATCTGACAACAAATCAAAAGCAGTTAATTTTCCAAAAGCTATCAAGTCTTGATAGTTCTCTCCAAAAATCTCAGACAATGAATAAGAAACTTTTCCATTGACCGGATTCATTTGATCACCTTTTTCTGCATGATAGTCAACTGTGTTGAAACTGTAAAGCAAATTTGTTCTTTCAGTGTCAGATTGAGCATACATTTTCAAGATATATCCACTTGCATTTGAAATAGAATCCCAAGACAAAACAACTTCAGACATATCTGCATCATCTCTTTCCATAGTCACACTTGTCACTCTGTCGATTCTGTTAAGGACAAAGTTGATTGTGTTGGCAACGGAATTGACATAACCATTTTCTGACGCATAGATCTTCAAATCATAACTGTCATTCTGCCAGCTGTTTGGGAATTCAAAATAGAACTTCCCTTCGTCAGCGACAACTTCAAATCTTGTTGAACCATACTCAACAACATAGATTGTTGACAAATTGTTAAGTGACGCATCAATTGAGAATCCGCCTTCTTCTTTTGTCACATTTTCAACTTGATTCAACACATTATATGTTGAACTTTCAACAACTGTAGGTGTTGCAAGATAATAGATTTTGTTTGTATCATCGGCATAATTGTTGATGTAACCAGAAACCTTGATTGAACCACCCTTTGAGAGATATTGTTCAAAGAATGAAGTCATATCATAAGACAATTCTTCAGAAAGACTCCCAACAGGAACTTCCAAATATTCCGTTTTAACTTCTCCACCATTTTCTTGATACGTCACCTGCAAAATCACGCCACCTGCGGTGTATTCAAGATGTTCGGCGTCAAAATTGATAACAAGATTTTGATTATATTTTTCTCCAACAGCATCAAAAGCCAAACTCTTAAGGTCAACCACTCTGACAATATCAACACTGCCTTCAGAAGAAGGAATGTCTGTGTCGCTCAAAGCCATGATCTTGACGGTCATCTTTTCACCAGGCATGATGTTGTTGTTATAGTTTTCTCTGGTCAATGTGAATGTATATTTTCCATCTGCCAAAGAAATGTTGCTTGTAAGCACTGGCGTGTCATTGTCGTTGATATAAATGCTGAATCTTCCACTGTTTCCATAGTTTCCAACAAATGAAATTTGAATGTTTGGAAATTGTGCGTTTTGCAAACCTTCATAAACATACTTCACTTCAGTAACTTCAGGTGTTGTAAGTTTTTTGATGACGTTGTCTGATTGATACAAATAGTGGTTGTTTTCTGTGTTTCCGTTAATAAGTTCAACATCTTTAGCATAATAAATTGTGCCACCAGCAGAAACGCTGTAACTATCCAAATATGCTGAAACACTTATTTCAATATTTCCTGCTGAAAGGTTTGAAATTGCTTCGTAAAGGTCGGAATTTGTTGATAGGTTGACACTTGTTTCTGCGGTTCTGTAGGTTGCAGTTTTTCCTGCTTCATCTTTGAAAATGATGATATAGCTCAAACTTCCAAGGCCAGCGTTGTCACCAAACGCATTCCATGAAAGCAAATTATTTGAGAATGTCACTGTGTCGTTTTCTGGCTTGATTGTGTTCATCTCAGCCAAAGTCCAAGTGGTCGTGTTGCTATCAATATAATATACAGTCGAATTTTCATTTTCAATCTTTTTTCCAACCACTTTCAAAGTATAGGAACCATTTTCTGTAATCTCAATTTGACCTGTTTTGTTTTGATCTGTTGATGAAGTTTTAACTTCAACATAATCATAAAAATCTTGCTCAGAAGTTGAAACTGCATAACTTAATTTTGCATCATTTGTCAGTGTCAACTGAGTCAAACTCTTCAATTTGTAAATGGAAATTGTGTTTGAGTTGCTTGATTCCAAATAATATGGATTGGAAACTTTAACATAAAATTTGTAATATCTTGATTCTTCAAAACCTGAACTTGACATACTGTAAGACAATGTCCCAGAAAGTTCAGAACCGTAAGTAGAATCGTCCATATAAATTTGATAGGTGGTTTCTGATGCTACAGATGCATTTGCATCAACTTCTTCCCAAGAAAGTGTGTAATCTGTTGCTGTGTTTGAGAACGAAAGTTTTGTCGCACCCATTTTTTCAACAGAAAGTTCTGTGCTTGCTGAGTCGCCATAAACGCTTGCGTAAGGTGAAGACAATGTGATAACTGAACTGTCACTCAAAGTTTGATATGCATAAACCGAAAACTTAATTTCTGTTGCTTGGTTATAAATTCCTGAGATTTGTTCATTTGTTTTCAAAGCCTCAATCAAATCATTAAGCTTGATTGTAACTGTGCTTCCAGAATATGAAATGAAGTTTGATTGCAATCCCAACTGAACACTTGTCCCTTCATAAACTGCAACAACAGTTCTGTCAAATTTGACACTGAGAGCAACAGGTCCGGAAGGAGTTGTGCAATTCAAGTCCAAAACATAATATTTTGTTCCGGAGATTGCTGCGTGTTCAAACGTGAGATTCCCATCATAGAATTTGAAATTGCTTGGTGCTTGCAAACGAGTAAAGTTAAGTGTTGAAGCAGCGCTGTCAAGATAGATTTTTCCGTTTGTTTCTTGATAAATGTTGCCCGAAAGTTTGGTTCCATACAATGTGAATGTCAAGGAAAAGTTGTTGAGTTTAGAGATGTTAAACACTGGATAAGTGCCATCAGTCTTGTCAACAAAATTGCTGTCACTTTCCCAAATCTTTGCGCCTGTGGCACCAGTTTTTTCATTGATTGTCAAAGTTGATGTAAGCTCGTCAATCGACAAATTTTCAAAAGCAACCGCACCAAGTCTTTCAATGGACAAATTCGTAGGTTCGCTTGCAACATAAAGTGTTTCGTCATCGGCATGCCCAATCACAGAAATGTTGACAGCAGTGTCTCCTTGAGCAAAATCTTCAGAGAGCAAATAGATGCTGAATTCTTCTTCAGAAATTTTGAAAGTGTCGTCTTTTGTGCTTCCAACGGTCAATTCATAACTGCTGATGTTTTCGGCATTGGCAACTTTAACAAAATAACCAGTGCTTGCAGTGAAACCACTGTGGTTCACATAACTTGCATCATAACCAAACTGAACTGTTCCATTGACAAGTTGTTCTGCAATGTAGAAAACTTCTTCCAGACAGTCCACTGATGAGATGTATTCATTCGCTTCGTTTGAAACCGCAAACACTCTCACATAATAATACCCAACTTTTGAGAAAGTGTAACTTGCATCAACAGTGGTTTCTTCTTGTTTAGAAAGCTCTTCAACCTCAATTGAAATTTCGTCTTGATTGGCATCATAAGTGTCTTTATCTATTTCATAAATTTCCAATCTGTAACCATCTGCATTGTTAACAGAATTCCAAGTGTATGTTTTGTTTGTTGAATTTCCACTACCAGCAGAAATTGGAGCAGAGAGCAGTGTCAAGGTCTTTGTCAGTGAAGAATTGATTGCAAGGTTATCGTCATCAGTCTTTGCAACAACCTTAAATCTGTAAACATCAACACCTTCATCAGAACTTGCTTCAAACAAAGTTTCAATTTTGTCGGTAAACTTGAATGATGCACAGTTTTCGACTGTCTCAAGTGAATATTTCTCACCATCAACAATTTCAAAGTCTGTGCCATTCCAGAAATATAAATCATAGTCAGCAGCATTTTCGACAGCTTCAAATGTCAAAACTGATTTTTCTTCAACATAACTGTGTGTGATCCCTGATTCAACATCGAAAGCAGAGACTTTAATGACATTCAACTGAGCACTTAAATCTGAATTGATCACATAAACATCTTCGCCAGCAATTTGGTTTGTCTCAGATTTTGCAGAATTATAAACCGCCAAATCATATTTTCCTGATTGAAGAATTTCAATCGAAATGTTCTTTGAAGTTTCATCGACAGTCAACCCCTCAATAACAACATTGTTTCCAAGTCCAAGAACCAAGACATTGCTTTCAATCAGACTTGAAGTTGTTGAAACTCTCGCATTAAAAGTTGTTCCATCAATTTCATTTTCTCCAACACCAACAAAATTCAATGCCGGCATTTTATATATCTTTCCAAGAGCAAAGGTGTCGCTTGCATAGAAAAGCCCACTCTCATTAACTGCAGAAACACCAACCTCATAAACACCCGAAGCAAGACCATTCAAATTTGTTTTAATGTCAGCGCTCGAATTGTCAAAATTCATTGTTGAAACATCTTCAGTTTCGGTGTTTTTCAAAGCAACTTGATACTTTTGAACTTGAGAGTCAGATTTGATTTCAAGAAGTCCACCTTCATTTGCTGAAAAAACATAATTTGCAGTTGGAACGTCAAGTTTAACAATTTCCAATTCTTCACTTTCCATCGCAATTTTCTGTCCAGCTTCATCATAAACCAAAACAGAAATTGAATGAGTGCCCGCATCAGCAGAATCAAAATATGCCGACAAATCTTTTGTTGTTGAAGTTTGGAAATCATCAAGAAGAACATCGTCCATCTTGACTTTATATTTTGCACCAGCAACTGCACTCCAAGACAAAGTTCCATCGACAGCATTCCAATTCAAATCTTCTTTGGTCAACTCGTCCATATATCCATAATACAAAGTTTGCACCTGTGATGCTGAACTATTGTCAAAATAACCTGTTCCCTGAGCAGAAACTGTCAGACTGTAAACCCCATAGTCCGTCAATTGAAAACTGTTTGTTGAAACGGTTTCCTTAATTGGCACAACTTCATTAACTGTTTCTGGCTCATTTGCCAAATATGTAGTGAGCGTTCCTTCCACAACATAACTTTGAGCGACTGTTGGATTTTTTTCGTTTTCAAAATATCCAGAAACACTTCCCCATGTCATGAGTCCCGTTTCACTCAAAGCAAAATCTGTAGGTGCTGAGAAATTTTTCTTAACAACAATTTGCATTGAAGCCAAGTTGTTGTTTTGATATGTGGCATAGACAGAGGTTCTTCCAGAATTTTGAGCAGTTGCCACCCTTCCACTCAATTTGATTATGGAAGAGTTTGAGAAGCGGTATGAGATTTCACTTTTATCTGCGCCAACAACATTCAAGTAGTTGTCCAGTGAAACATCTTCACCC
>ULSO01016041.1_pt1 | contig 19394 bp, 15 predicted proteins | sample 1956701 | NCBI WGS metagenome assembly ULSO01 (sample SAMEA4835708, study PRJEB28245) | human gut metagenome | biome: gut microbiome; material: fecal sample | place: Denmark | collected 2008 | reverse complement strand
CCGCAAGCCTGCCGCCCTTGACGAGCGAGAGCCTGCGCCGCACGGCGTTCACGTCGGAGATATCCGCACCTCGGGCAAGCAGCCTGCGGGTTATATCCCGCTGCATTTCGGCGGGGATAACGCTCTTCTCGAACAGCGCGCTGCCGCCGCCCGAAAGCAGGACGAGCAGTATTTCGCCCGCGCCGAGACTGCACGCAATATCGAGCGCCGTTTGCGCCGCAAGAATGCTGTTGCCGTCGCTGACGGGGTGCGCCGCCTCGATGACCTCAAAAATCTCCGATTTGTAATCGCCCGTGTGACCGTATTTCGTGACCGCAAGACCCTTTGCGATACGCCCGCCGAGAACGCTTTCCGCCGCCTTTGCCATCGGTATCGCCGCCTTACCTATGCTGAACACGGTCAGATGCTTATCGGGGTCAAGCTTTAATCGTCTCAATATCGCGGCGGTCGAGTCAAACGGGTCGGCTGCGCGGATTGCGGTATTTATTATATCCAAAGCGTCTTTTTTAAGTTGTTCATTCCTGTTCATTGCGCCGCTCTCTCTTAAACATTATACAAAAGCTGACCGTCAGCAGGGCACAGCTGACCCATATTGCCCTCTCGCCGATATGAGCGGTCACCGCTCCGCCTATCCCCGCGCCGACGGCAAAGAGCAGGATAACGCCGAAATACACGCCCGCCTTTGCGAGAATCCTCTTGTCGCCGCTGTGGAAATAGGCGCAGAGAGCCTCGGCGCCGTTTTTCATGTTGCCTATGCACATCGTGCTGGCGTAGGCGTGCCCCCTGACCTTGCGGAAGGTCTGCACCTGCATGGCGCAGACGAACGAAACAAGTGCGTTGGCAGCGGCATTAAGCCCCTGCGGCATGAAGCCGACGGCAAAGAGCATTATTATCTCGCAGAGAATGACTATCTGCCGCCAGTGGATCTTCTCGATATTCTTAAACCTATGGTGAACGCTCTCGGCGGCGATTATCCCCGCCAAAAACGCGAGCAGCGGTATCACATAGCGAACCGCTTTTTGAAGATCGCCGTCAAACAGATTGACGCTCATCAACACGATATTGCCCGTCTGAGCGTTCGCAAAGACCTTGCCTCGGCAGCAATATGTATATGCGTCCTGATACCCGCCGGAGAGTATTATAAACAGCGCCGTGCGGAACGCGTCGGACATCTGCCTTCTTTCCTTGATCATGCTCTCCCCTCCTCACGGCATAAGTATAGCACCTGACGGCATTTTTTACAACACTCTTATTCCTCCTAAAGTACAAAATGATTACAAAACATGAAAGATTTGATGGAGAAAGCCCGATTTTGTAGTACTTTTGTAATTATTTCGTACTTTTGTGTTAACATATCGGCTTTATAATGGACACAGACCCAGAGAAAGGAACGGAAAAATGAAGTATCGTCTTAAAATCACCGCTCTTATCGGGCAAGGGAGGGTTGGATAATGCTCTCCTCTCTCATATCCGGCTCGGGCGCACCCGAGCTGACCTCTTTTTTCAGCTTTGATTATATCGTGATCTTTTTACCGATATGCCTGCTGATATACGCCCTGACCCCGCAGAAAGCCCGCCGCTATATGCTCCTTGCGCTGAGCTTCGGCTTCTATTGGCTTGTCAGCGGCAAGCTGATAATCTATCTGCTGCTGTCGATATTCTCGGCGCATTACTTCGGGCTGTGGCTCGACCGCATCATATCAAAGCGCACCGAGGCGTTGAAAGAAGCAGAAAAAGAGCAGCGCAAAGAGATCAAAAAGGCATATCAGCGCCGCAGCCGAGGCGTGCTTGCCCTCGCCGCCGCGCTGCATCTCGGCACACTTCTGGTGCTCAAATACTCGGCCTTCGCCGCTGCGAACGTCAACTCCCTGCTCGGCTTATTCGGGCTTGACTTCCGCTTCAACGTGCCGAAATACCTGCTGCCGCTCGGCATCTCGTTCTTCACGCTGCAAGCGGTATCATACCTCGTCGACGTCTACCGTGAAAAAGTCAAAGCCGATGACTGCCTGCCGAGGCTCGCTCTATGGCTCGCGTTCTTCCCGCAGATAACTGAGGGCCCCATCTGCCGCTATTCTCAGACGGCGGAGCAGCTTTGGAGCGTGGGCAGGATTGACTTCTCAAACCTCACCCTCGGGCTTGAGCGCCTGCTCTACGGCATGATGAAAAAAATAGTCGTCGCCGACAGGCTGAATCCCCTTATCAAAGAGGTTTTTGACAATTACAATATGTATGACGGCGGAATTATCGCCCTCGCCGCCGTATGCTACACGATACAATTATATATGGATTTCTCAGGCGCAATGGACGCCGTGACCGGCATCGCTCAGATACTCGGCGTTACAATGCCCGAGAATTTCCGCCGCCCGTTCTTCTCAAAGACGATATCCGAATTTTGGAAGCGCTGGCATATCACCCTCGGCGAATGGCTCAAGGATTATCTCTTTTACCCCGTCACGATGTCAAAGCCGATGCAGCATCTGACAAAAACCGCCCGCAAGAGGCTCGGCAATCAATACGGCCCGCTGCTCGCAGGCAGCGTCGCGCTGCTCTGCGTATGGCTCGTCAACGGTCTTTGGCACGGGGCTGCGTGGAACTACATTCTCTTCGGCCTCTATCACTTCGTCGTAATAATGGTCGGCAGATTTTTTGCGCCGCTGATAAAAAAGAGCAATGAGCGGCTGAATATCAGCCCCGACTCCGCCCCCTACCGCGTCGGTCAGATAATCCGCTCGGATATCCTCATCGTCATAGGCGAGCTGATATTCCGCGCCAACGGTGCGACGGCGGGCTTCGTGATGCTCAAAAAAGTCGTGACCGATTTCACCTTCTCCGCCTACGGCAGGGAGCTTTTCACCGCCCTCGGAGTTGATATCGGCGACTTTGTCGCGGTCGGCATAACCGTTGCCGTCGTCTTTATCATCAGCCTGCTGAGCGAAAAGGGCGTCAACATCCGCAGCACTCTGCGTGAGAAGCACCCCGCCCTGCATTACGCCGCGATACTCGCACTGATAATCTACATCGTTATCCTCGGCGCATACGGCCCCGGCTACACACCGGTCGACCCCATCTACGCCGATTTTTGAGGAATCAGTTATGAAAATTACAGCTAAAAACATCTTTCACTCAGCCGCATTTATCGTCGCGCTTGCGGCTCTGCTGCTGATAACATCGGTCATGGTCAAGCCACGCTCCATGTCGCAGGGCAACGTGCTTGACGACCCGCTGATCGGCGGTATCATGTCGGAAAAAGAGAATTCGATAGACGTCATTTTTCTCGGCGACAGCGAATCCTACAGCGCATTCATACCCCTGAGCATCTGGAACGAGAGCGGAGTCAGCTCATATGTCTGCGGCTCAACGCTGCAAAAGCTCTGCTATTCATACAAGCTGCTGTCAACGACCTTTAAGCACCAAAGCCCGAAAATAGTCGTGCTCGAAACGGACACGATATACAGCCGATTCTCCGGCGCAAACGTCATCACCTCCAAGGCTCAGGACGCCTTCTGCGTTTTTAGGTATCACGACCGCTGGAAGTCGCTGCTGCCGAAAGGCTGGCAAAGCTCCGACATCAAGGAGAGAGACGAGCGAGCCAGAGGCTATCTCTACAGCACCGCTCAGAACCCCGCCTCGACCGACGGATATATGGCGCCCAGCGACAAGGCGCAGACCGTGCCGAAGGAATGCCTCAAATATATTGAGAAGATCAACGCCCTTTGCGAGAAGAACGGGGCGCAGCTGCTGCTTGTGAGCGTGCCGAGCACCAAGAATTGGAGCATGGAGAAGCACAACGGCGTCGATGCCCTCGCACGCCGCCTCGGGCTGCAATTCATAGACATGAACCTGCTGCGGGACGAGATACCCATCGACTGGGCAACCGACACCCGCGACAAGGGCGACCACCTCAACTACTACGGCGCGGCCAAGGTCAGCGCCTATATGGGCAGGTTTCTCGCCGAGCAGGGAGTATTCAGCGACAAGCGGGACGACCCCGAATACGGCGCCTGGAACTCCGATGCCGCAGCTTTCCTTATGATAAATCATTGACTGCCGAAATTTAATTTTACTTGATTTAATTGCCGATGCGGTGTATTATTTAATTGCCGCTATCGGCAATTTTTATGAACGGAGAATTCGCCATGGATAAATATGCAAGGCTCAGATATCAGCCGTGCCTGCCCCTCGGGCGCGACGGCAGGAAAGTGACCGCTTCACCCGAGCACGCCGCTCTCTCACGGAAGGCCGCGGGCGAGGGCATGGTGCTGCTCAAAAATATCGGCGGCGCTCTGCCGCTGAAAAGAGGCGAGAAAGTCGCTCTCTTCGGCAAGGCGACCATCGAATACATAAAGGGCGGCGGAGGCAGCGGCGACGTTTACACCGCCTATGTCCGCAACATCTACGACGGCTTTGCCGAGAAAGAGACCGAGGGCAAGGTAAGCGTCTATATGCCCACGGTCGAATTCTATAAGGAATACGTCAAAGAGGAGAGCAAAAAAATACCGACCCGCGCTCAGATCGAGAAGATCTGGGATAAGGTCAACGCCATGGACTTCTGCAAAGAGAAGGACGATATAATCTATGACACCTTTGCGAGCATGCATGTGCGTGAAGCCGCCGTGCCCGACGAGCTTATAAACATCGCCGCCGAGAACGCCGACGTCGCGGTGATCACTCTCAGCCGTTTCTCCGCAGAGGGAGTTGACCGCAAGCCCATTGACAGCGATTATTATCTCTCTTTTGAGGAAAAAAGCCTCATCGACAGAGCCTCAAAGGCCTTCAAAAAGACGATAGTTGTGCTGAATTCGGGCGCCGTGGTCGACTGCGAGCACTTCGCCGATAACGATAAAGTCCAGGGCATACTTTTCGGCTGGCAGGGCGGCCTTGAGGGCGGCGCGGCTGTTGCCGATATCCTTTGCGGCGACGTCTGCCCCTCAGGCAAGCTCGCCGACACCATCCCCGTTTCATATTACTCATATCAGAATGCCGAGGAATTTCTCACCGGCTTTGAGCACCTCGACTACTACGACGATATCTATGTCGGCTAACGCTACTTCGAGACCGTACCCGGCGCCGCCGAAAGAGTGCGCTACCCGTTCGGCTTCGGTCTTTCATACACGGATTTTGAACTCGGCGGCGTACTTTGCGGCGAGACAGACAGCAAAATCGTCGTCTCCGTCAATGTTAAGAATATCGGCTCCGTGCCCGGCAAGGAGACCGTGCAGCTCTATTACTCCGCTCCCCAAGGCGTACTCGGCAAGCCCGCAAAGGAGCTTGCGGCCTTTGCCAAAACTCATCTGCTGAATCCCGGTGAGAGCGAAACTCTCGCGCTCAGCTTCGACATCGCCGATATGGCGAGCTTCGACGACCTCGGCAAGGTAAAGAAAGCCGCCTATGTGCTTGAGCCCGGCAAATATTCCTTCTATCTCGGCAATTCGGTCAGAAACGTCGAAAAAATCGACTACGAATACACCGTTGAGGACGATGTCGTCGTTAGGCAGGCGAGCGGGCTGCTGCGCCCGTTCAAGCTCGGCAAGCGCATGGTTGCCGACGGCAGCTTTGAGCCGTTGCCCATGGGCGAGCCGAATTACCCCGTCGGTGAAGCGGCGGCTATCGAGGCAAGCGCCCCCGAGCAGACAGTCATGTTTGACGACGTCGGCGAGAAGATATCGCTCGACGAATTTATAAAGCAATTCACCGTTGACGAGCTTATCGACTTTGTCGGCGGGCATCAGAATCAGCCCGGCGTATGCAACACCGGCGCTTTCGGCGGTCTCAAGAGGCTCGGCATTCCTCCCCTGCCGACGGCGGACGGCCCCGCAGGCCTGCGTCTGAACGCTCAAACGGGCGTATCCACCACGGCATGGCCCTGCGCCACGCTCCTCGCCTGCACATGGAACACCGAGCTTATCCGCGAGGTCGGCGCCGCGGGCGGAGCGGAGCTTAAAGAGAATAACCTCGCCGTATGGCTCGCCCCCGCCATGAATATCCACCGCAACCCGCTCTGCGGGCGCAATTTTGAGTATTTCTCAGAGGATCCCCTCCTTGCGGGCAAATGCTGCGCCGCCGAGGTCAGGGGCATCCAGTCAAACAAGATTGCCGTCTCCATTAAGCACTTCGCCTGCAACAACAGGGAATCCAACCGTTTTGAGTGCGATTCGAGAGTGTCGGAAAGGGCGCTTCGCGAGATCTATCTCAGAGGCTTTGAGATCTGTGTGCGCGAGGCCGACCCGTGGACTGTTATGTCCTCCTACAACCTCATCAACGGCAACCACACCTCGACGAGCTATGAGCTGCTGACCGAGATGCTCCGCGGCGAATGGGGCTTCAAGGGCATGGTCACGACCGACTGGGGAGTTCACAGCACCCATTCAGACGAAATCAAGGCAGGCAACGACCTCAAGATGGGCGACGGCGACCCCTCTGAGCTCCGCGCCGCATACGAGAGCGGCAAGCTCACACGAGCCGACCTTGAGAAGAGCGTGCGCCGAGTGCTTGAGCTTGCGCTTAAAATGGCGGACTGATACACATCAAATAACAAGCAACGACCCCGACGGCTTGAAGCCGCCGAGGTCGTTCTTTTTGCAATTATGCCATTTTGATATACTCGAGGGTCAGCGCCGCATTAGCAGAATTTGAAGTCGTGAGCACTCACGCTCCCGGGCATCTCGCCGCACCTCCCGCAGCGTATCTTGTTTGACTTTTCTTTCGCATTTCACTCATTTCCAATGATTCAATTTAGGCAGATTTTCCTCAAAATAAGCCCTCGCCTGCTCCGGCGGCCAATTCTCATTCGACATATGCTCCACGAGGAAATCCGTGAGCTGCTCAAGGCTCGTGTAGACAAAATTACCGTCGTTGTAGCACCATTTGCAGTATTCCTCGTTGAATTCGCCGCCCGGCTCCTTGCTGATGGTCGAGTCGTCAAGCGGCATACCGCAGCACTGGCAAATGAGCTGCCTCGGCGAGCCGAGAAGCGTATTTATCGACACGTCAAACAGCTTGGAAAGGAGCTTTAGCGTCTCGGTATTCGGCACGGTATCGCCCGTCTCCCAGCGTGACACCGCCTGACGGGTAACAAACACCCGCTCCGCAAGATCGTCCTGCGACATATGGTTCTTCGTCCTGAGTTCAAGTATTATATCCTTTGTTTCCACTCAAATCACCTCTGCCGTATTGTACCACATATCTCGCCACCCCGCAAGCAACAGACAGTTGCGGGGATGACACGGGTCTGGTGCGCTCCGACGCCCTCAAATCCAAAAATGCATTTAAACCGGTGCAGCTTAAATCATCGGTTACGGATGACAATTGCCGCATGGTGAATAGCCCTTGCTGATAAGGTCGTCGCGGCTTCCGGTATAGCTGCCTTTATTCTCAGCCTTGATTTTGGCGCAAGACGAGCAGCTCGGAAGATGAAATTTCATCGAGTTCTTGTTTAATACATATGTTTTTTGCGCCGCAGGAGCAGCGGCTTTCTTCTCAGTAGCCTTTTCTGTCTTCTTCACGGTTTTAGCCTCGGTCGGCTTCTCGGTCTTTTTCTCGGTGATCTTTTCAGTCACCTTTTCGGTCGCGTTTTCCGTGGTTCGGACATCCGTCTCAGCTTCGGTCGGCTCCTCTGTGGCGGCAACGGGTGCTATTGCTCCGGCAGCGGTATCCTCCTCGGGCTCGGCGGTCGTCTCAACTGAGGCGGTGGTGGTCGGCTGATCTTTGTCCGAATCGGTACATGCCGCTATGCCCCCGATAAGTATAAAGACAAGGACGGCGACGGCAATTATCAAGCGCCATGGCAACCCGGATTTAGAACTCTTGTCTGACTTTTTGCCGCCTCCGCCTGATTTAACATAAGACAGCCCGGTTCCGGGGATTCCGACGGTCGAAGTTTTACGGCCACTGCTGTTGACAGAGTAGCGAGCCCCATTGGTGCCAATGGAGACACCTGCCGACTTTTTGCCGAGGTTTAATTTGACCCCCGGCAGGATTTTGATGCTTTTGCGAAATCTTAAACCCATATTTTATAACTCCTTTATTTTACCCATCGGGTTATTAATGCAAAATTAGAATAAACGTGCCCCTTTACCGATAATCCCCAAGCAGTTTATCTCTTCCGTCAGCACGGTTTGAGACCCCTACAGAATTACACTGCTCTCAAACCGGACGAGCTGTCAAAGCTGGCTGAATATCGTTTGAGACCCCTACAGAATTACTCTGCTCTCAAACATAGAACAAATAGTTAAGGAATATAGGCTGGTTTGAGACCCCTACAGAACTACACTGCTCTCAAACCAGGCTATCATCATCCGCCTCCGATGGTTTGTTTGAGACCCCTACAGAATTACACTGCTCTCAAACCTATACCAGCAAGGAGATTGCGAATTCAGCGTTTGAGACCCCTACAGAATTACACTGCTCTCAAACAAACACTCTGTTCTTTCATCACCGCCTTCAGTTTGAGACCCCTACAGAATTACACTGCTCTCAAACTGTATGTTGATGAAAATACCGTAGGACAGTGTTTGAGACCCCTACAAAATTACACTGCTCTCAAACTGACATACAGGCCGAATCGGGCGATTATTTGTTTGAGACCCCTACAAAATTACACTGCTCTCAAACAGAACAAAGCTCAGAAACCGTTATGTCACGTTTGAGACCCCTACAAAATTACACTGCTCTCAAACATACTGTGTTTTAAGACATTAAACAATTCGGTTTGAGACCCCTACAAAATTACACTGCTCTCAAACGACCGTAATGTTCGGACGATCATTCGCAATGTTTGAGACCCCTACAGAATTACACTGCTCTCAAACACACATCGCTTTTTCATCGGAAGAAACCAAGTTTGAGACCCCTACAGAATTACACTGCTCTCAAACATACGCATTCGCCGTGAACCCACTCGCCGTGTTTGAGACCCCTACAAAATTACACTGCTCTCAAACGATTCCTCTTTGCCAGCCGCCTTCCACGCTGTTTGAGACCCCTACAAAATTACACTGCTCTCAAACCGACGGTATGGCAGAGGCGGCGGCTCAAAAGTTTGAGACCCCTACAGAATTACACTGCTCTCAAACTCATAAATTGCCTTCCCGCAAAATCGGCAGTTTGAGACCCCTACAGAATTACACTGCTCTCAAACATATCAAATTCATTTGTCGTTCCACGAATGGTTTGAGACCCCTACAGAATTACACTGCTCTCAAACGGTACCCCAGGCTATTTTCTTATTTTACTGGTTTGAGACCCCTACAGAATTACACTGCTCTCAAACATGGCCAGATACTTACAGCCAATGGTTTCGGTTTGAGACCCCTACAGAATTACACTGCTCTCAAACGCGTCTCTGGCGTTTCTTTTTTCGATCTGCGTTTGAGACCCCTACAGAATTACACTGCTCTCAAACATAAGCTGAGCGTCGCGGTAATTGTTGAGGTTTGAGACCCCTACAAAATTACACTGCTCTCAAACAAAGGCCAAGGACCGCATGAGACTGTTTGAGTTTGAGACCCCTACAAAATTACACTGCTCTCAAACAAGACTGTGCCAAAGGTCTATATCTCTTGTGTTTGAGACCCCTACAAAATTACACTGCTCTCAAACAGCGTACCTATAGTAAAAACTGCTGGAACAGTTTGAGACCCCTACAAAATTACACTGCTCTCAAACGATTCCTCTTTGCCAGCCGCCTTCCACGCTGTTTGAGACCCCTACAGAATTACACTGCTCTCAAACTCTGCCGTCTAATTCATAGCCTGCTATTAAGGTTTGAGACCCCTACAGAATTACACTGCTCTCAAACTCATCTGCCCGGAAATAGCGTTGTCCATAAGTTTGAGACCCCTACAGAATTACACTGCTCTCAAACACTCTCTTTTTCAAATTTTCCTGCCGTCTTGTTTGAGACCCCTACAGAATTACACTGCTCTCAAACCCAGACCTCGGCATCACCGCAAACCCACGGTTTGAGACCCCTACAGAATTACACTGCTCTCAAACTGCCAGAGTGCCAAGCAGATATCGCCCGCCGTTTGAGACCCCTACAGAATTACACTGCTCTCAAACGATTAAAACTTACTTAGCCAGTGCCCGAAAGTTTGAGACCCCTACAGAATTACACTGCTCTCAAACGCTCTTGGTAGCGTGTATAATGTTCTTGTTGTTTGAGACCCCTACAGAATTACACTGCTCTCAAACGCTGAGGTAAAGTAATAAAGGAGAATATGCGGTTTGAGACCCCTACAGAATTACACTGCTCTCAAACCTCAAATCCCGATTTGAAATCAAAATTTCAAACAAAACGAACTGCAATCGTCCGAGATTGAGGCTCAGGGGTCACAAACATGTCACATTATTAAACAAAGATCGCTATCGACAACGAGCCTGCTTTCGTTAGGAATCCGTTCATGCTCAAAACCCTCTATCATAATCAAATGATAGCCGTGAGAGAGAACGGTCGCGGCAAAAAGCTCGGCTTGCTTGTCTGATATATAGCAGCGAAGATTTACCGTAACAAACAATTTTTTGCCGATAAATTCGGTTATCAGCTCGAAATAATCAAGCACATTTTCCGCCAGGCTGTCGTGCGAGCTTCTTACGGTGATACCGGACGCCTTTATTATAGCGCCTATATCAATTTTTGTAAAGTCAATATCGCAAGAATAATCAAATGCGAGGGAATCCAAAAGCGCCTCTACTCGGCTGACTGTCTCCGCCGTGCGAATATAGAAATCATCCGAGACCGCCTTTGACTCGAGATCGGCGGCAATTCTTGAAACAATGGTTTTTGAATTCAGCTCAAACGGAACAAAGCTGTCAAGAAGCTCCAGATTTTTTGATATTGAAATTATTTTATCGCTCTGCGACAAAACACTCACGCCGTCATTCCCCGACAGTTGCGACCGTATATCGCTCAGCACAGATGTAAAAAGGGGCTGATTTTCGATCACCAAAGTGTTGACCTTACCGCATTCCGTATCAAACACAAAGTCAATGTGCGGATAAACAAATTTCACAGAATCACCAACCGTTCTTCCGAATCTATAATATCGGAGTGATAGCTGCCGACGACAAAGTCCATCTTGGAGAACTGCTTTTCAGTAACGGTCAGCGTCTGAACAATCCCCTTCTCCGGCTTATTCCTATGAATAAGATTTCTGACGGAATTCTCAACGGACGGCGTAGTCATCAGCTTTGTATAGACCGACTCCTGCATCATTATGAAGCCGTTCTTCAGCAACGCTTTCCTGAAATGCCGGTATGCCCGCTTATCCTCGTTGGTCTCGGTAGGCAGATCAAAAAATATAATTATTCTCATAAATCTAAAGCTGCTCATATGTCAATAACATAACCGTCATCCTCATCGATCTGATAATTCTTGATTTCGGACGCATCGCCGTCATTTATCGCATCAAAAACGCTACGGGTATAAATCTTGATCGCATCCGATACGCTGCGAGTAGAATTATCTATTCGCACGCTTTGCTCTAAAATATGCCACATCGAATGCTTTTCATTTTTATCAAAGAATTCCGGCTTAAAGTCATAAACAAAGCGGTCAACGAGAATGCGAAACGGCTCCATCAGGTCGCAGCTGAGATTAAAATGGTTAAACATATTGTTATGAAATATCCCGAGCTGCGTCAAATAGCCGTTGGCGCTGACCTCGCGATTAAAAGCGGACAGGATAAGGCTGTAACCGTAATTCAAAGAAGCGTTAACGGCATTGTCGGCGCTCCTTGTGAAATCCATGCCGAAAAGCGCATTAAAATACACCTTTGCGGCGTGTCCCTCACGATTTGTGGCGTCGAGCAGCTCGACATTGCCGATATATGATTCGATAAGCTCCGATTCCTTTTCTTTGCCTGTTTCATACAGAAACGCGGCTTGCTTGCGGATCTTCTCGGTTATTATCTCACGCCATATTACGGCCTTGACCTCGTCGCTCCACGCCGCCTGAACCCTTATCTTGGCGGTGCTGTCATGGCTGCCGTGATGAGGTATCAGCTCGGCCGTCGGGCTTCTTTTGGAGTCGCAGAAAATCACCTTGACCTTTTTATCGATCAGCGCCTCTATCAGGCAGCCGGTCAGAGAGACCGCAGGGTTCTCAATAACGAGAATCGCGATCTCATCAAGGAGGATCCGCTTTGTCTCCTCACCTCTGACCACCATAAGCCCCATTTTATAATCGAGCTTCGCCTGATTTGATATTATGACTGTACGCCAGCTCATAGCAGCTCAAGCAGATTGCCCGAAGTGCGCTCCCACAGTCCGGAGGCGGAGGGGTCAATTATTCGGACATCCTTGTAGTACTTTTTCCAGTTGGAAATAACCGTACTTAGTCCAATAGTTGCCGCAGACCGTGTCTTGCCTCCGATCGCTTCCAAATCGCATCCGCTCGAAAGCCTGCCAAAAACCTGATGGGCATTCAAAAGCTGCTTTGCCTGCGCCTTAATATCAAGCTCAATGAATTTATCTCTGCCGTTTTTCAGTATTTCAACCGGATTATTGAACCGCCTTTTATATATTGAATTCTCCAGCTTATCAATATAGATATCATAAAGCTCCAGATTCTTTTCGGCAGAGATCTTATCATATTTCTCACTGAAATGATACTCCGGATTTTTAGCAACTTTATCGACGAAACTCTCAAGTTTTTTAAGATAAAACTGCCAAAAACCGTTTGCCGAAAACTGCGTTACGGTTTGTGGTATAATACTCTTCCCTGCATTTGCGCTCCCGGTTATACATACTCTAAAGCCGTCAAGCGACAACATGGTATTTATCTTCCACGGTCTCATGCCGAGCGGGAACGAAACCTCGTCAACCGGCTTGCCGAGAATGCGCCTTAGCCTGTCAAAGGTGTATGTGCGCGCAAATTCGGCGTCGGCAAGGAATTCTTTGCCGTAAAGCAGCTCCACCGACATAATGATTATCTCCGATTTCCTGCCCGCCTTGTATCTGACGGGGATAAAGAACATTACCGCCGGTTTATTATATCCGCCGTACTTCTCCGTGGGAAGATCTTTCTTTAACGGCGTCAAGCCCTCGGAAGCGGGAAGCGGATTTTGGTCAAAGAATCCCCCGTGTCTCATAAAAGAATACTTCGTAACATTAGCGTTATTCTTTACGGCATTCGCCTTTACTTTCGCAAGCATCTTTTCGCCGTCCCAGACGGTCTCTCCCGCGCAGACAAGGGGATGTGTAAATATCGTCCTTGTCTTTACGCTGTAGTTTGAATCGACGCTGAACCAGCTTCTGTTGAATTTCATTTTATAAACATTGCCGACGACAATATTCAAATAAGCGTCGACCGCATGGTGCAAATCATTAAACAGCCTCGATTTAAGGAGATCAAATTCCTGCCTGAAATCCGAGACAAGCCTCGCCTTGCTGTAAACGATATCGGCGTCGGGGTAACACTCATGCAGCAGATTCGCCACAGCCTTGGTCGACTGCGAGGTTTCCGTCAGCTGACGGTTGATGAAGCCGTATTTCTCCTCTGCGGTGAACCCTGTGGCTCTCGTAAGACGCTTGTATTTCTCCTCGCTTATGAATTCGTGATCTTTCAGGTAATGCCAGAATCCCGCCATGTTTCTGCGAATGTCGGATGATATCGGGTAAACATCGTCCTTTATTCCGTTTATATTGCTGTCAACAAGCACTTCATTATTGATAATGCTATCGTCCTTTATATATGCCTGCGGATAAATATGCTCTATGTTATAGAGCCCGGAGCCGAGCTCCTCGAGCTTTATAGCCTTGCCTGTGTAAAGGCATCTGCCGAGCTGCATATAATAAAGGAAGAGACGGTCGCTCTGGAGCTTATTGTCAGCCAAATCGCCCATTGACTCTATCTGCTCTCTGAGCATTGGCACATCCTCGCAGCTGCACTTATCATAAAGCTCCAGGATCTGCTGCTTTCTCGTCTTTGTGCGTTTCCCCTTTTGCTCGTCAGACGCACCTCTTGTGACCTCGATAAAGATCTTATCCGGTTTGCCGAACGCTTTCTCCACGTCTTTGACTATGGCAAGAGTGCGATATATCGGTCTGCGCACGGAATTGGAAATATACATCTCATCCAAACGGGCTTGAAGGGTCTTAGGATTTTTGCAATAATAGTCAGCCTTGAACGCTTCGATTTCGGCTTTGAATGTGAATCTGCTGTCATCGGCAATTATCTCCATGAGATTATACTGTGTTTCCCAGAGTGCGCCGATAACGGTCATGACTTCCCCTGTTTCCTTGCAAACTCCCTCCATACCGCAGAGCAGGGTGCGTGAGAGCCTGCCGAAATCCTTGAATTTCAGCGAACAAATATATTTGCGATCGGTTTCGCTTATATTAGGATATTCTTTCTCAAGCCATTTCTTAAATCTCGCCTTATCCTCCGAATAGGTTAACCGCTTGATTATTTCCTCTGCGTCCGCCTCCGTGATCACCGAGGAGCCAAGCAAATTCTTAAAAGCAATTTGCGGCACCAGATTTGAATTGATATTTATATCTATACCGCTGACTGTGTCTTCATCGCCATTTGCAATAATATTTTCGCGAATCAGATACTCCAGAAGAGATTTTTTTGTGACCTTCTTTTTTACAAGGAATAATTCATTATATATACGCTGCTTCAGTTCAACGGAGATCCTTTCGCCGTTTATCCTCAGGTTATTAATCTCATTGAGCACGGTGAATTTATGATAAAGCAATGAATCCTTCGGCAAAACGGGCTCACCGGGAAGATGTGAGCAGGTGTTGGTCATGCAATCAATGAATTTCTTTTCACTGGCGTCAAGGTCGACCATTTTTTCAAAGTTCCATGGATATATCTTCCCAGCTTTCCTCTCAAGCCACGCCCGGTCAGAGTTCGGATTGAGCGGACCCACAAAATACGGCACGCGGAAGGAGAATACGGACTCTATCTTATCCGCCGCGGTCAAGCCGTCTTCATCCGCTTCGTCGAGAAACGGGAGATAGCCCGCAGCGTTTTTTAATATACGGTCAAGCTCATACCAATAAAGCTGCTGCGGGATCACTCGATTGTCGCTATCCTTTTGCTTCGGCATAAAGGTGCGGGCTTCAAGCCTCGCAAGCATATCGTCAAATTTTTCTTTATCCTCATCTTTGGGGACGATGCCCTTAACAATACCGAGAATATACTTTGAAAAATCCTCCTTGTTTTTCTTTTTAAACTTGTCGCATTCTTTTTCATCGGTATGATAAACATAAGCCGCGTAATTGCTCTTATCCGTGTCACGGAAAACCTCACGATATTTTTCGGGTCTGTATTGAGCTATCAAATCCTTCAGGAGACGCAAATCGGCCTTGTGCCGCTCATATACGGCAACCTTTGCCTCGGAGATACAGGAGCCGTCGGCGAGAATATCGGCAAGCACAGCCCAGTCATATATCGAGCGCATCAGCGACAGCAGCTCGAAATCATCGCCCAAAGCTGCCGCTGAGGCATCATATTTTTCATCGTCCATGCCGAGCGATATGCTTTCCATTTCCGCATATTCATCGTTTTGAAACAGCTCTTTCGGCTTAACCTTACCGCCCGCAAGCAAGCCGACTATAGCTTCGCGGCTGAACGGAAAATCCTCACTCGCCTCTTTGGACGGCTTCTCCGTGCCGTAAAGGAATTTTACAAGGGCTTTTTTCTTAGCAGTCACCGTGCTTTTGACTTTAAGTTTTTTCCCAAGTTCCGCAACGTCACATTCGTGCCAAGGGAAAGCATACTCATTGTCGCTGAAATAATTCATGAAGTCTTCATAAACAATGCTGAAATCCTTGATGGAGGCAAGATTATCCTTGCTTACATTGCTCAAGAAGTGGCCTCTGTGGGCAACAAGCCATGCACAGGCAAGATACACCAGCCTGACATCATGAGGCTTCGAATCGGTCATAAGCTCGTATATCAAATGGTGTACGGTCGGGTAATCCTCATGATACTCTCTGTCTGTATAACCGACATCATTAAAAATCGTATATGCCTCGCCCGCCTCCTCACGATAGAGCGCCGCAGCCTGAAGCCTGATATAGAATTTCGGATCAACCTTAGCGATTTCCCCGGCAAAAAGCTCACGGATCAGCTGCACTCTCTGCTGCCTGCGGTCAAGCCGCCTCCTCGCCGTGCGGAAGGAGCGACGATTCGCTTTAGGAGCCGCCGCATCAAACAGCGTCACGCCCCATGCGGGCTTCCCGTGATATTTCAGGATATTATACTCCCCGTCAGTCACGGCATACCCCACCGAATCCGAGCCTATATCAAGCCCAAGATAGATTTTTTCGTCTTGCATATTGACAACCGCCTTTCTTTGTGGTAAGATATAAATACAGTTTTGTAGACCCCTACAGAATTGCACTGCTGAGTTCAAATAAAAGTTAACTCAAATCGCCGACCGTTTCGGGTTCGGCCGCACATGGTGTGCATCAAGGGCTTCTTAAGTGAAGCCCTTTGTTTTTTATCTTCCGGGGCGTCGCTTTTACTGTACAATATTTTTACCTTACATAATATCTAAAAACAATTCTAAAACCAGTATATCAAACTTTTCCGGCAAAAGCAAGCATAAAATGCTTTTTACACAATATAGCGACAAATTTGGGACTTTGCTTTGCAAATTCGCCCGACTAATCAAATAAAACGGCTGAAATATGTCAAAACAGCAGCAAAAAAAAGCCTCCGCATAATCATAATGCGGAGGCTTCGTTTTATGCTATGATTCAAATCTTTTTTGCACACCAGGCGGCGATATCGTTATAGACCTCGTCCTTGCCGACCTCGTTGAGGATCTCGTGCCTCATATGCGGATAGAGCTTGAGGGTGACGTCCTTTTTGCCCGCGAGCTTGAGGTCATTATAGACCTGCTTCACGCCTGCGCCGTACTGACCGACGGGGTCGTCCTCGCCTGCGATAAGGAATATCGGCAATCCCTCGTAGACCTGCTCAAACCAATCCTTGCCGGAGACTCTGTTCAGCACGGTGAAGAGATCTTTGTATCCGGCGGCGGTGAAGAGGAAGCCGCAGTATTTATCGGCGATATACTTCTGCACCTCATCGGGGTCGGAGGTGAGCCAGTCAAAGGGAGTGGCGGGGTTCTCGACCTTTTTATTGTAGGTGCCGAATGCGAGCTTGTCAATAAATTTGCTCTTGTGACGGCTGCCCTTTGCCTTGGCAACGGCGCCGGCAATGGTGATAGCGATGGGAGCGGGGGGATTCCTGCCGCTCGTGCCGCAGATAATCGCGCCCTTTATGCGCTCATCGCTGCCGTAGCGGCGAATATACTCTCTGGCGATGAAAGAGCCCATGCTGTGACCGAAGAAGATAAGCGGCAGACCGGGGAACTCAGAGGTTATAAGCTCGGTGAGCGCTCTTTCGTCCTCAACGAAGGCGTCCCAGCCGTTTTTCTCGCCGAAATAGCCCAGCTCCTTATCGCTCTTGGCGGATCTGCCGTGGCCGACATGGTCGTCAACAAGGACGGCAAAGCCCTTGCCGCAGAGGAATTTTGCGAAATCCTCATAACGCTCGCCGTGCTCCGCCATGCCGTGAACTATCTGGAATATCGCCTTCGCACCGTCGGCGGGAACCCAGCAACGGGCAAAAACATCGGCAACACCCGATTTTGAGGGAATACTGTACTCTTTTCTGATTATCTCCATTATATTCATCCTTTCCTTAGGATCATTTTCATATTTATTGTACCATTAAAGCTTTGAGAATGCAACCCTGAAACGCTTTCGCAGAATTATACCGAGCAGCGAGGCGGCGGCTATCTTGATGCAGTCGGCGGGGATAAATGGAATTACGCAGGTCGCAAAAGCGGCGGCAACGGCGGTCTTGGTCTGGAAAACATACCATGCCGTGCCCGCAGCGTAGCAGACAGCAACACCGAGCACCATCGAAAGAGGATAGACGAATTTTTTATTCTCGAACTTGCCGATGAGCAGCGCAATTATAACGGCGCAGGGAATATAGCCGATTATGTAGCCGCCTGTAACGCCGATCAGCTTCTGAAATCCGCCCGCAAAGCCAGAGAAAACAGGCAGACCGAAGGCGCCGAGCAGAATATAGAGGCAGACGGCGGTGACGGATATCTTGAAATCAGCGACGGCGGCGACAAGCATCACCGCAAAGGTCGCAAGGGATATCGGAATAGGCCCCGCAGGGAAAGAAACGGGGGCAAGAATGCAGATGAGAGCCGTCAAAACGGCGCAAAATGTCATTTTCTTGATTTTCATAGTCCTGATTTTTTGTAAAGCTATGCAGCTTTACAAAGTTGCCTTTCTGTATGTATTTTTGATATTCGAGAGCATTATTTCGTTGATATACACCGAATTTTCTCTCAGTGCCGCAATTACCGCTCCGATCTCAGGCGTAAAGTCTAATAGCTTTACACGGTCTTTGTAATCTTCGCCGAGCTTTTGCGTGAAGATTTCACGATACAGCTCGCTGTTTTGAAAAATTCCGCCCCAAAGCCCTATCGGGGAGTCGCTTTTTATACGGTCAAACAGGCTCTTTGCCGTCGCCGCAAGCTCCGCAGCTTCTCGCTCGAGGATATCCAGCGCTGCCGTGTCGCCCTCCTCGGCTTCGCCAATCACCTTCTTGGCAAAGGCGGCGGTGACCTTCCTGCTGACGGTCTTATCATAGTACAGCTCTATCAGTTCATATATATCAGTGATACCGAAATAGTCAAGGCAGGCGGGCAAAAGCGCGGTCCGGACGCCGCTGCCCTCGGCTGCTCTTATCGCAGCCCTTATGCCGCTGAGCGCTATCGAGTAGCCGCTGCCCTCATCGCCGAGGATATATCCCCAACCGCCTGCGTGGCTGACCGAGCCGTCCGCATTGCGGATGACCGCCATTGAGCCCGTGCCGCTTATCACCGCGCCGCATTCCCCGGGCGCATTCAGCGCCTCAAGAGCTATGTAAAGATCGGAGTCCATTATTATTTTATTACATCTTACTATATCTCTGCAAAATTCACGGGTCGTTTTTTCATCGGCTCGCTCGTTCAAGGCGGACATTCCTATCACGGCGCATTCAAATTCATCAACGCCGAGCCTTGAAATAACGGCTTTCAGGTTCTCACGGGCTGTTTCACGCCCGACGGAGTAATAATTTATACTCTCGCCCGTGGATTCGGCTATGAAACGCCCCTCGCCGTCGAACACCGCCGCAGTGGTCTTGCTGCCGCCGCCGTCGACGCCCAGATAATACTTTTTTTCATTCATTTTATCACCCGATTTATTTAACAGATTATACATTATTTTGTCCCACGCCCGTAATATCTCGCTGGTATTATAAGGGTGCAGTAAAGCAAAAACACAAAACGAAAGGGATGATCATATGGAGAAGACGGGCAATCAGCAGTGCATAATGGTCTGCGTGACACCGCAGAGCGCCTGCT
>ULSO01002371.1_pt1 | contig 19401 bp, 16 predicted proteins | sample 1956701 | NCBI WGS metagenome assembly ULSO01 (sample SAMEA4835708, study PRJEB28245) | human gut metagenome | biome: gut microbiome; material: fecal sample | place: Denmark | collected 2008 | reverse complement strand
CACAATGCAAGACCGAGTTCGAACGCAATCACCTGTGGCTAACCGAATCTCCCGGTTATATATCTTTCCGTGCGTTCGTCCTTCGGGGAAGTGAAAATATCCTCGGTGTCGCCGAATTCCACGAGTTCGCCGAGCAGGAAAAACGCCGTTTTGTCGGCGATTCTCGTCGCTTGTTGCATGTTGTGCGTAACTATGATTATCGTGACTTTTTCTTTCAGATCGTCGATGAGTTCTTCTATTTTTCCCGTCGAGATGGGATCGAGAGCGGAAGTCGGTTCGTCCATGAGCAGAATTTTCGGCGTCGCCGCGAGCGAGCGCGCAATGCAAAGCCGCTGCTGCTGACCGCCCGACAAGCCCAGCGCGGACTTAGTCAGTCTGTCTTTAAGTTCGTCCCACATTGCCGCCTGACGCAGCGATTTTTCCACTATTTCGTCTAAGGCCGCGCGTTTCGTAATTCCGAACGTCCTCGGTCCGTAAGCGACGTTGTCGTAAACGCTCATCGGGAAGGGGTTGGGCTTCTGAAAAACCATTCCCACGTTTTTTCTCAGTTCGTTCACGTCGATTTTTCCGTAAATATCGGTGTTTCCTATCAGAAATTCGCCCGTAATCCTGCAACCGTCAATCAGGTCGTTCATGCGGTTGAAGCATTTTAAAAACGTGGATTTTCCGCATCCGGAAGGGCCTATAAAAGCCGTAACCTGCTTTTCGGGTATCTCGACGCTTATGTTTTTTATCGCCTGAAAATCCCCGTACCAAAGGTTGGCGTTTTTAACCGATATATTCTGTCCGTATTCGTTTGTTTCACTTGTTTTTTTCATTATTTCTCACCTTGTAATTTCTTGTTGAGTTTGCCCGCGATGAGTTCTGCCAGAAAGTTAAGCGCAAGCACGAGAACGATAAGAACGACCGCCGTCGCGTAAGCCTCGTTAACGTACCAACCCTCGCCCGAAAGCCTGTACAGCGCGACGGCGAGAGTTGCGTTGCTGTCGAAATATCCCGCGGGCATCGCCGAAATAACCGAACCCATCGTGTAAATGAACGGAGCGGATTCCGATATCACGCGCCCCATGGAAAGGATAATCGCCGATAAAATCCCGGGCAGAGCGGAGGGGAGAACGATTTTGAATATGGTACGCATTTTACCCGCGCCGAGCGCGAAACTTCCCTCGCGCAGGCTGTCCTGAACCGATTTAAGGCTCTCTTCCGTTGAGCGGACGATCGTGGGGAGAAGCATTATGCCCACCGTGAGCGAGCCTGCCATAATCGTGCTTCTGCCCTTTATCAGCGCGACGAACGTAATCATTCCGAAAAGCCCGTAAACGATCGACGGCACGCCGTTAAGTAGGTCTATCGCCCCGCGGATGATTTTTATGAAGACGTTGTTTCTTTTGGCGTATTCGTTAAGGAAAATCGCCGTGCATATTCCTATCGGCACCGCTACGAGAAGGCTCAGCGCGACCGTCATAAGAGTTGTGACTATCGACGGCAGAATGGTGATTTTTTCGCTGTTGAACTCGTATTTGCCGAACAGCAGATGCGGGTTTGAAAAGAGCGTGGGCGCGCCTTTAACAAGCACGAAGCCTATAATCAGCAGGAGCGTTATCCCCGCGAAGATTCCCGCGCCGACCGAAACGCCCGCGCCGACGGACGCCGTTTTCATTTTATATTTCAGAGAGGAGAAGAAATCGCCGATTTTTTCAAAAAAGATATTGCGTTTCGTGCCGCCGTTTTTCGCGTCGGTTTTTTCGCCGCCTTTTTCGTCGCTTTTTTCGTCGGTCGCAACGCCGCTTGTAATCTTGCTCGCAACGCCGCTTGCAACGCTGTTTTTAACGCCGCTTTTTTCGTCGTCTTTTTTGAAAATCCGCGAGAAAAGACCGGTTTTGTTCACGGCGGATTTAATTGTTTTTTTGGATATCGCGCCGAAAATCATGTTGACGATAAGCACGAAAACGAGCAGAATTACGCCCGTTGCGACGAGCGCGCCCTGTTGAACCTCGCCCGCGTAACCCATTTCCATAACTATGTTCGCCGTTAAAACCCTGAAACTGTTGAAAAGCGAATCCGGGTAAGCGACCGAGTTGCCCGCAACCATAACCACCGCCATCGTTTCGCCGAGCGCTCTGCCTATGCCTAAGACGAGCGACGCCGTAACTCCCGATTTCGCCGCTTTCGTAACCGTTCCGAAAACCGCCTGAGAATGGGTTGAACCGAGCGCGAGCGCTCCTTCGTAATAAGCGCACGGCACGGCTTCGAGACTCGTTTTGGAAAGCGAAACCACCGTGGGCATAATCATTATGCCGAGAATGAGCGACGTCGCCAGAAGTCCGCTGCCGTTGTTGGGAGCGAAGTTCGCGAGGAGCGGAAGCAGAAACGTTATTCCGAAAAATCCGTAAACGACGGAAGGAATACCCGCGAGCAGATTCACCGTGGACGAGAATATCTTTTTCAGCCTTTCGGGGCAGTAGAAAGAGATAAACACCGCCGTGAAATATCCGAGCGTTCCGCCGATAACGAGCGCGCCCACCGTCGCCGCGAGCGTGCCTGTTATCATTTTGAAAACGCCGTAAGTGCCGGAAAGTGACGCGTCGTCGTATTTATCCAGTCTGTCCGGCGACCAGTTATCTCCGAAAACAAAGTTGAAGAAACCTATTTTTCTGAACGCCGGCAGGCTTTTTACGAGCATAAACCCGAATATGGCGATAACGGCGATAACGCAAATCATCGCCGCAATCGTAAACACGGTTTTTCCTGCTTTTTCTTTAAAGTTCGCAGTTTTCATAATTTTTCCGTTATTTTATTTCGCTGAACTTCGTGATCTTTCCGGTGTAGATATCGTAAAGTTGAGCGAGAGTCAGGTCGGTTATAGCCGCGTTGTCGTTGTTAACGATAACCGCAACCGCGTCGAGCGCAACGTTGAAACTGTTGATTCCGTCTTCTTTAACGGCCGCCGACGAAAGACCGATTACGTTTCCGTTCTTATCGTTTTTAACCGCGGTTCTGCCCACCGAAGAACCTTTAAGGTCGAGAGCCTCGAACACGTCGTCCGCAGTTTTGCCGTAAAGAGCCGCGTAGCCGCTCATCGCCTCTTTGATGAATTTTTCCATCGAAGTGGAGCCGCTGAGGGTTATTTTGCCGCCTGCGGGCAACGCCGATTTAACTTCGTAAGTTTCAACCGCAATGGGGGTTTCGCCTGCGTTCGCTCTCTGCGCCGGATTTTCAAGATATATGCAGCCTGCCGCGTCGGCGTGAGTTTTGGATGCCGCGCTCTTTAAGTAAAGCAGGAAGTCCGCCGTTACTTCGTTGAGCGTCGTCGTCGAACTCGTCATTATGACGAACGGTCTTTGAATTGCGTAAGTTCCGTCGAGAACGGTTGCCGCCGAGGGCGTTACGCCGTTCACTTTAACGACTTTAATAGTGTCGTTTACCGAGCCGAGCGAGATATAGCCGATTGCGTTTTTGTCGCTCGCCACTTTGCTCATTACGGTTCCCGTTTCTTTCATCAAATCCGCTTTGTCGGTGGTATAGAAAACCTTTTTCCCGTCCTTCTTCATTTCAAGAAAGTTTCCGTTTCCGTCCGTAACGACTTTGTCGAACGCTTCTCTCGTGCCGCTGCCCTGATCTCTTGCAACCACCGTAATGTTCTTTTCACCGCCGCATGCGGTAAGTCCCAACGTTCCGCATATTGCAATTATGCAGATAAACAACAATGTTAATACCTTTTTCATTTCTGTTTTTAATCTCCTTTTCTTTCGATTTACACCCGTATTATACCCCTTTGCGGAAAACTTAACTATCACGTTACGGTTTAGGAATTGTAAATTTTATGTAAATTTGTCCGTCGTCTGCGGATTGCTGCCGACATGCCGAATTTTCGTTGCGGTTCGCTTTATTTTCGGACGGCATAAAAATAAAACGATACCGAACAGAGTTGCGCGGTATCGTTTTTATTGACGGATTTATTGTTTTTTATTGTTGAAGAATATAAATGCCGACGCGGTGAACGTGGCGAACAAGCCCGTTGTCATGCAGGGGTAAATATCCGATTTGCATCCGCTTTCGTGGTTCTCCGAGGTCGGAGTACGGTTGCTTTCGTCTTTGGTACGGCTCTCGCTTGTCGGCGGGCTTTCGCCGTCCGGGTTGCTTTCGCTTTCGGGCAAGCTTTCGCTTTCATCGTTCCCGGATTCGCTTTCGCTTTCCGAAGAACTTTCGCTCTCGGATAAACTTTCCGATTCGCTCTCCGAAGAACTTTCGTTCTCGGATAAACTTTCCGATTCGCTTTCCGAAAAACTCTCGCTTTCGGATAAACTTTCCGATTCGCTCTCCGAAGAACTCTCGCTTTCTGGCAAACTTTCCGATTCGCTTTCCGAAGAACTCTCGCTTTCGGATAAACTTTCCGATTCGCTTTCCGAAGAACTCTCGCTTTCGGATAAACTTTCCGATTCGCTTTCCGAAGAACTCTCGCTTTCGGATAAACTTTCCGATTCGCTTTCCGAAGAACTTTCGCTCTCGGTAATGCTTTCTTCGGAAACGCTCTCGTCGGCGAACTCGTCCGGATCGTCGTCCGCAGGCGATTCTTTGCGGAAACGAATCAGCGAAAATTCTTCCTCGAACGATTCGTAAATCCATATTTCTTCATCTGCAAGCCGCGCTCCGTTTTCCGAAACGGCGAAACCTTTGCCGAAAACCACTTTGAGTTTATCCGGCGCGGAAAAAGACGAATCGAGAGGTATGCCGACTTCGCCGCTGGCGACGGGCGTACATTCGCCGACGGAAAGTCCGATCTTTTTATCTCCGTCGAAAAGGGCGACGGAGTTTTCGTCGATTCTGAAATCGGGCGATTCGTCGTTCGTGGCGACGACAAGTCCATCATAAGGCTGACAGGTAACGGATAATATTGCGAGTCCGGCTTCGGCGTTTGCCGAATGAGAAAAGAGAGGGATAATTCCGCTCAGGCTTGCGGCGAAAACGTTTAAAACAATAAAAAATAGTAAGTTGATTATTCGTTTCGTCATTTGTAAATGTAAAAAATTTTATTTTTTTATAAATAATACAACAATATGAGTATAATTTCAACTGTTTTTGCGTGATTTTCACCGTTTTTTCTCAAAAGGCAACGCGATGGCGAGCCAAACCCCGACGACTGCGGAGTTGTTGATAAAAATCGCCACTCAATGCGGCCAAAAACAATAAAATTAGCCATTGAAATTTAACTTTTTTTACAATATAATTATCTTGACGGCGCGGCGGAAACATAGTCCGGGGCTGCGAAACGGAGTTTTTATGCTTAAAATTGATTACGATTTATATATAGATAAGGTTTACGGAGCATGGATAGGCAAGTGCGCCGGAGGAAAAATCGGCGCGAAACAGGAAAACAACAAAGAGCAGATGAATTACACGTTCGACAACGTTTTCCCCGATTCTTTTCCCCCGAACGACGATTTCGATTTGCAGATAATGTATCTGCAGCGCGTTTTGCAACAAAAAGGGTTCAATTTCACCGCGGATGACCTGGCGGACGCGTTTATGAATTACAACAAATGTTGGGCGAACGAATACCGCACGGCGATAAAAAACGTCGAACTCGGCATTTATCCGCCCGATTCGGGCGTTTTCTGCAACGACTTTTTCAAATGGTCCAACGGTTGCCCGATAAGGAGCGAATTGTGGGCGCTCGTTTCGCCCGGCAATCCCGACCTTGCCGTGAGCCTTTGCAAAAAGGACGGATTTATCGACCACGGAAGCGAAAGCGTTTACGCCGAGTGTTTTTTCGCGGCGATGGAAGCGGAAGCGTTTTTTTGTACGGACATAAGGACCATAATAATAAAGGCGCTCGGATACGCGGATAAGCAATCCGAATTGTTCAACTGTATTTCGAGCGTTCTCGAATGGTCAAAAAACACGCCCGACTGGGAAACCGCCCGCAGAAAACTCATAAAGAAATACGGTTCGTCGGACGCGTCTTATTCGGTAGTCAACGCGGGTGTGACGGTTCTCGCTCTCCTTTACGGCGAGGGTTTTTTCGATAAAACGATGCTCATCGCCGTGAATTGCGGCTACGACACCGATTGTACGTCCGCAACGGCGGGTTCTGTTATAGGAATAATCCGAGGCAAAAGCGGCTTGCCGAAAGAATGGCTCGGGCGCATCGGCGACGATTATCTCGTCGGAACGGCTTCGGTTTTAAGAAGCGAGGGCAAACTCGGCGATCTGGCGAAAGAAACTTTCGAGGCGGCTTACGCGCTTATAAGGGACGGGCTTAACGACACGAAAATCGAAAATATTCCGCAAAATTTCGTCTGTAATTACCCGAAATATCGCGTTATGCCCGAAATTAAGGTGTATTATGAAGGGAAGCCTGTTATCCGTGCGGGCGAAAAAAAGACGATAAAAATCGAAATAATTAACCCTTACGATAAGGAAATCGGCGGTTTGCTGACGGTTACGCCCTTACACGGAGTGAAAACCGAAAGAAAGGAAAAGATAAAAATCCCCGCGTTTTCGTCCGTCGCGTTCGGGCAGGACGTTATCGGCGGAGCGGAAGACAAAGGCGTTTTAAGGGACGCGGTTATAGAATTTTCGGGCGCGTTCGGCGCGCTCGTCAAGCGTTTCGGGTTCGCGCGAGCGGCTAAATACAACGTTTACGGTCCGTTTTTCGATAATTACGACACTACGGTTTCCGATAAATGTCCGTTCGAGGGGCGTATGCCGGACACTCTTTTCGAGATGTTCAACGGATTCGTGAATATCGATAAAAAATATCTCGACGTGGATAAACTCGGCGACGAGATTCCCGACGAGGTTCTATTCTCGGGCGAGGAGATCGTCGACATCGAATCGGCTGTCAATTACAAAGGTCCGTGCGTGGTTTATCTCGCGAGAGAATTTTATCTCGACGAAGCGACGGATGCGGAAATAATGGTCGGCAACAACGCCCCGTATAAACTGTTTTTAAACGGGGAAATTATATCGCAGAGGTCCGATTACCCCCTCTATATGCCGTTAAACGACTTAAAACCGATTCAATTAAAAAAAGGAAAGAACAGACTGATTTATAAAATAGCGCGTAGCGATAAGTTCAGATTTTCGTTGTTTTTAACGAAACTTCACCGCGAGGCGGGCGCGCTTTTGCATATGACGTTCGACGAATAAGTCCGACGAATAATTCTGACGAACAAGGAGGAAACGAACTTGAAAAAGTTATCAATCATTTTATCGTTAATAATTTTACTTTTCTGCACGATGGCTTTCGTTGCTTGCGGAGAAGAAAGCGTCAGCGGAAACGAATCCGCGACAAGCGTTTCGGAATCGGTCGGGCAGGAGGACGAAAATGCGGAAAAACCGACTTATAGCGGGACTAATAAACTCAGAATAGGTATGTGGTCGGGCATTCCGACGGAAATAGACGGCAAAAAACTTACCGACGAAGAACTGCTCGGATATTACCGCGACCTTGCCGCGAGCGGAATCACGATCGCTTCGAGCGCGATATTGTACAATTCCAAAGAATACAATCTGCGCGTTCTCGCCGCCGCCGAAGAGGTCGGTATAAAACAGTTGATACAGGACAACGACGTGACGAGCGTTTTGTTCGACGTAAACGGCGATCAGGGCGACAGAGAGCAGAAAAAGAATAAACTTCTCGCGTTGTCGGCGGATTATCTCGGCTTTAAATCTTTCGAGGGATATTTTATCACCGACGAACCCTCGAGAAATTATTTCGAGGCGCTCGGCGAGGGCTGTGAAATTTTGAAAGAGGCTCTGCCGGACGTGGCGTTTTACGTGAATCTTCTTCCCGATTACGCATCGACCGCTCAACTCGGCAACGTGACTTACCGCGATTATATCGACGAATATCTCGACGTTATCAAAACACCGTATATCTCTTATGATTATTACGTTCTTTCTCAGGACGCGCGCGGAAACAAGAAAATGAAACCCACTTATCTTCACAATCTCGCCACGGTGAAAGAGTTTGCCGAAAGTTACGGCGTCGATATGTGGACGTTCGGCTGTACCACGGAACATATGGCGAACAGCGTGAGGGGTGTTTCAAATAAAGCGGACGCGGCTTTTCAGATGTATACGTCGCTCGCTTACGGAAGCCGTTCCATGCAGTGGTTCTGTTATTGGACTCCGCCCCTCGTCGCGGGCGATTATAACGACGCGATGATAAAACGCAACGGCGAAAAAGGCGTCGCTTACGAGTTTGTTTCCGCAGTGAACGGAGAAACGCAGAAATTTTATCATATTCTGGACGAAAGCGAATGGCAGGGGATTTTGCTGAGCCGCGGAACGGAAGAAGCCGCCGGCGGAAGCGTCAATTTCGATTACGTCGAAGATAAGCAGTACGCATTGAAAAACACCGACGCGATAAAAGGCATAAAAACGAGCAGGGACGCCATAGCCGGGGTTTATAAGGATAAAAGTTCCCGCGGGGTTTATATGCTCGCGAATTTCGCCGATCCGTCGTTAACCGGAACAAACCTCGTCGAACTTACCCTGAACGGCAAAACGCACGCCGTGGTGTGGTATAAAGGCGAAGAAAAAACGCTTAAAGCCGTCGGCGGAAAAATAACGTTCGAACTCGAGCCGGGCGAAGGCGCGCTCGTTATACCTTATTGATTTTGTCGCCGGATTATATACGAAAAAATGAAAAACAAACTGATTATAGGAAGTTGGTCGGGTATTCCCGAATACAATCTTCTCAAAAAAAACGACGATGAGTTTCTCGAAGAGCAGTTTAAAATGCTTGCGGAATCGGGCGTGGAATTGTCGCCCGTTCCCGTATGCTGCGCGAGCGAGGAATTCAGATTGAAAACCCTTGAACTCGCGCAGAAAAACGGCTTGAAGCAACTCGTCGAGGACTGCGAAATGTCGGTTTTTCTGAAAACGCTTAAAAACCGACCGTCGGTCACGGAAGAAAAAGCGGTCGGGCTTATCCGCGAATACAGCCGGAAATACCTTGAATACGAGTCTTTCGCCGGGTATTTCATCGCGGACGAACCGTCGGTTGAGGAAGCGGCGAATCTCGTTTACGCAAGCACAATTTTCAAAAAAGCGTTGCCGGATAAGTTGTTTTATTTCAATCTTTTTCCGCAATACGCGCTCCCTTCGTGCCTGAAAACGGACAGTTACGACGATTATATCGCGGCTTTTGCGAAAGCCGAAACCGATTATATGTCGTTTGACTTTTACGCGTTAATGACCGAAAACGGCGAAAATTACGTAAGGGAAGGCTTTTTGGAAAATATCGCGAAGGTTAAAAAGGTTTGCGAGAACCGCGGAAAAGATATGTGGACGTTCTGTTGCAGCAGCGCGCATTATTACGGCGCGATAAGAGGCTCGGAAACTTACGGGCAAGCGGCTTTCCAGGCGTTCGTCAATTACACTCTCGGGGCAAGGGGAATTTTCTGGTTTTGTTATTACGCGCCGGACGTGGACGATTCTTATCTCAACGCGCTCGTAAGCAGAGCGGGAGAAAAGGACGTCGCTTACGAAAACGTTAAAAAGGTCAACGCCGAACTTAAAGCGATGGACGAATATCTCGGGAATTACGAATGCGTTTGCCGCGGCGCGGTAATAAACGGGCAATTTAAAACGATTTCCGACGGCGTTTTAACGGATAAATCTTCGGCGGGCGAACTCGCGGTTAAAATTCTCGCCGCGGAGCGAAACGTCGTGTTTGCGGTTTATAAACAAGGAGAAAAAGAAGGGATTCTGATAACGAATTTCGACGAGCCGACGAGCGGGCGCGAAAACGCCGTCACGGTGAAAATCGACGCTCTCGAAGCCGCCGTTTTAAGCGGGGGAAAAACGGAAAAAACCCGTTGCGCTAACGGAGAGTTGAAATATAAGTTGAAAAGCGGCGGGGCGATTTTCGTTTCGCCTTGCGGGAGGTAAAAATATGAGAAAAAAACTGTTATGCGGTTTAACTTGTTTCGTAATGTTGTTTTCGCTTGCTTTATCGGGTTGCGGCAAAACCGAAGTTACGATAGGCGACGCGATTTATAACGAAAAAACGGGCGAAATGTATATCGATACGCTCGAAAACAAAGAAAGGATAAAAATCAGTTACACCACCGGTTGCGGGCTGGAATGGATAAAGGAGGCGGGCGCTTCGTTTTTAAAACTTTATCACGATAAGTATTATCTCGTTCTCGACCCCGATCCGGTCCTTGCGAGCAGCCTTAAAACCACGCTCGAAACGGGCATAAGCAAAACCATGTCCGACGTTTATTTCACGCAGAACGACGTCTGGCAGACCTGGGCGGTGCGCGGCTGGATGGAACCGCTCGACGACGTTTACGCTTACGCGGGCAACGGAGATACCGAAACGCTCGAAAACAGGCTTCGCCCGGCTTTTAAAACGGTAGGCAAAAACGACGATCATTATTACGCGATTCCCTGGAACGAAATAGTAACGGGGTTTGTCTATAACAAAACGCTTTTCGACGATTACGGCTGGAAAATTCCGACGACGGCGGACGAACTCGTCGCGCTTTGCGAGCAGATTCTTAAGGATACCGACGGCGACGTCGCGCCGTTCGTTTATCCGGGACTTGCCGGCGGCTATTTTGAAAACGTGTTCAGCGGCTGGTGGATTCAGACGCTCGGCGCGGAGGCTTATGACGAATTTTTCAATCTCGACAGCGTAGATTTGTTCGATCCTTCGAAACCCGCAACGAAAGGCAAACTCGCGATGCTTGAAAACTTCGACAAGGTTTTCGGCGCGAGCGTGACGAAATATTCTCTCGACGGCTCTCTCGCCACCGGTCATATCGCCGCGCAGAACGCGATGTTGCAGGAAAAGGCGGCAATGATGCCAAACGGAAACTGGTTCGAAGCCGAAATGAAAGAGGATCTCAAAGATTTCGACCTCGAATTCCGCATGATGGCTCTTCCGTTCATAAACGAGGCGCAGAAAGACGCGGACGGGAACTATATAAAGATAAACTACGGCTGTCTGCCCGAACTCATGTTCGTTCCGGCAAAAGCGCAGAATAAAACGGGAGCGAAGGAATTCCTTAAATTCTTCAATTCTTCCGCGGCTTGCAGGCAATACACCAAAACTACAGGGCTTTGGCGTCCGATAGATTATCCGACGGACGACGTGAAATTTTCGGGATTCGCGCAGTCGGCGGCGGACATCAGAGCGACTTCGCTCACGGTTGTCGATAACCCGCGCGGCAGACATTATATCGACGGCGACGTGAAAAAATTCAACGTGGACGGCTCGCCTTTTTTAAGAATCGTCAAAGGCGAAATAACACCCGAACAGTATTGCAAAAACGAATACGATTACGTCAAGTCCGTTCTGGGAGCGTAAAGAATGAAACGTTCTAAAGTGAGAGATACGAGGGTATGCGCGCCGTTCGTAATCGGCATGCTGTTTATCCCGATGCTATATTTTCTCGTGTTCTGGGTGTTCGTCAATTTCGATACGATAATTCTTTCGTTTCAGAGATTCGACATAGACAAAAAAGATTATTATTTTTGCGGCTGGACGAACTATAAGCAGATTTTCAGAGAATTCGCCGCGAGCGACGGACTTATCAAAACCGCGTTCGTAAATTCGTTTCTTATATTTTTGTGGAACGACGTAGTTTTGCTGTTCACTTCGCTCTTTTTTGCCTACGTTCTCCACAGGGGGATGAAAGGCGCGCAGGTGTTCAGGGTGATTTTCTTCATTCCGTCGATAATTTCCGCCGTCGTTTTAACGATGGTTTTCGGGTTTATGTTCGACACGAACGTGGGGCTTTTCCCCGAACTGTTAAGGGCGTTGGGATTGAAGTCCTGGATACCTAAAACAGGTTTTCTCGCGGGCAAAACCGCTTTCCCGATGCTGCTCATTTACGGATTGTGGTCGGGGATAGGCAACAACGTGGTGCTTTTGAACGGAGCGATAAAGAGAATCCCGCCCGAGATTTTCGAGGCGGCGGCTCTGGACGGAATAGGCTTCGTAAAGGAGTTCACGCATATAGTGATTCCGCTCATCGGCGGCACCCTTTCCACGCTTATCCTGATGGGCGTAACGCTCATCACGGGTTACTTTTTGCAACCGATGCTGCTCATGCCGAACTCTACGGAAGTTTACACTCTGGGGCTTTATATCGTTTCCAAGGTAAACGGGCAGACTAATATGGGAATAGCCGCGGCGACGGGAAATCTGTGCGTTTTGCTTGCTGTTCCGATAGTGCTTCTGGTTAAAACCGTGGCGGGAAAAATCTTCCCTGTCTACGAATATTAAAAAAATTTGGAACGCCGCTTATCATCGGCAATCGGTGCGGCGGACGTTTCTATAGGAGGAAAAATATGAAAAAACTGAACAAACTTTTAGCCGCGATTTTAGGCTTCGCGCTCATCGGTTCGCTCTTTTTAGGGCTCGGCGGAACAAAGGCGGCGGCGGAAGGCGAAACGCCCGCTAAAAACGTGAACGCCGAACTTAAATTCGGCGAAGAAACCTGGGTTCCGATCGAAAGCGGTCACGATTACGTGGAAAACAACCAATGGTTTTTGCATCACAGTAATTATTTCACAATTGACGGAAGACTTAACTTCAATAGTGCCACAGAGCCTGCGGGGTTGAACTCAAAAACGGTTTACGACGGAAACTACGTTCTCGAATTCGACCTTTACGGCACGAACACGCTCAGCACGCTCGTTCTCGTAATCCACGGATCGGAAAAACTTCCTTCGTTTTATGAGGAACCTTACTTTATGTTCATTCAGCCGGCGCAGATTTGCATGCCGGGACAAACGGCAGCCAAAGCCGAAGATTTCTCGGCTATTCCGAATTGGGCGGCGGGCAGCGGCGTAAGACTTCGCTTCGTCGTTCTCGAAAAGTCGATAATCGTTTACGGCGCAAACGTAACGGAAACGGGCGTCGGCGATTACGTTAAACTCGTCACGTTCTCGAACTTAACGACGTTCGGCGGCGCGGCGGCGAGAACTTCCGGAACGATAAGATTGTTGGGTTACGACGCGCCGTTAACTTGTTCGATAGACAATCTTTCCGTAACCACGCTCGTCGAAAACGACGGAACTGTCAAGGAAAACTTCGACGATAACGCTTACGACGATACGAAGTGGAAAATTTCGAACAACGGAAAATCCGGCTCGTTCGCTCAGGGCGACGCAAAAGTGAAAGGTCTTGTGGTCGATAACGATACGCTCGCGTTCGCGGGGACAAAGAACAACTGTTGCTTAGACAGTCTCGTTGCGAGAAGAAATTTCGTGTTCTCTTTCGATTATATAACCACGGACAGAGCGGATAGGCCCGTTCTGAACGCCGACAACGTTACGACGGATTATTCCTGGTGCGGAGTTTGGTTTGCAAGACCTTCCGCCGCCGACGCTTACACCGGCAAAGGCATACTTATTCAGGATTATCAGGTATCGATGACGGGTAGCGACAAAAAGAACGAATCGATGCAGGACCTTTATCCGAACTGGGGCAAAACGGCGACGCACAGAGTTACCGTTATAGTCAACGACGGCGAAGTTATCCTTTATGTCGCCGAAAAGAACGCCGACGGAACTTACGGCGCGGAAAGCGCGGTTTGCGAATGGAAAGTTACGGGCGAAACTTACGGTTACGTGGGAATAACGAGCGACAACGCCGGGTATTGGCACGTAGACAATATTTCTTACACCGCTTTGCCGCAGACCGGCGAAATGCCCGCTTTGAGTACGCCGAAGAGAGTTTCGGTTAAAACGAGAGAAAACGGCGAGCCTTACCTTCGCTGGAATCCCGTCGATTGGGCTACGGCTTACGAGGTTACGGTCGGCGAAGAAACGCCCGTCGTGGTGGATAAAAACGAATTTGAAATCAAAGATCTCGCCGCGGGCAGTTACGCGATAAAAGTCGTGGCGAAAGGCGACGAAGACGCTTTTGTCGGGAGCAAAGCCGCGGAATTCACTTACGAGGCGGTTTCGGTAACCGTTAAGGACGGCGACGAAGTTTTAAGCGCGGTTACTTGCCCCAAAGGCGGCAAAGTCACGCTCGTCGAGCCGGTGAAAGAGGGCTATGAATTCAAGGGATTCTACGCGGACGCCGCGTTTGAAACGCCGTTCGATCAGAGCGTCGCCTTAGAGGAAAGCGTTACCGTTTACGCCAAGTTTGAAAAGGTAACGACGCCCGATTCCTCGTCGGGAAACGATAGCGGAAAGCCTGCCGACAGCGGTTCTTCGGGCAATTCTTCGGGTTCTGAAGGCGGCTGTTTCGGCGGAATAGGTTCGGTTGCGGGAGTTTCGGCTCTGCTTGTCCTCGCCGCCGGCGCGGTAATCGTTTTCAAAAGAAAAGCAAACGATTAAAACTAAAAAAGGAAAATAAATGACTAAAAATATTCAGGCGAGAAGCAAGGGAGAGAGAATACTTTTCGGAGTTTGTTTCGTGTTGTTCTCTCTCTACGCGCTTACTCTTATATTTCCGTTCGCGTGGTGTTTTATCAGTTCGTTTAAAAAATCCATCGTGTCGAATCTCTGGGGACTTCCGAAGGTCTGGCGGTGGCAGAACTGGAGCGAAGCGCTGAGCATAACCGTTAAAACGGTGAGCGTTCCGGGAATGTTTTTCAACAGCATGGTTTTCGTCGCGGTAGGCACGGTTTTGTCTATCGCGTCGTGTTCGTTGACGGCGTATACGATCTCGAAATACAGATTTAAATGCAGGTCGTTTCTTTACGTCCTCGCGCTCGTCATAATGATGGTTCCCACTATGGGATCGCTCGCTTCCACTTACAGAATGTACGTCCGGCTCGGGCTTTATAACACGTATTTCGGGATTTTCGTTATGTATCTCAACGGATTCGGCGGATATTTCCTGTTTTTATACGGATTTTTCGTGAGCCTGCCCTGGACTTACGCCGAAGCGGCGATGGTGGACGGAGCGAGTCATTTACGTGTGTTTTTACAGATAATGTTGCCGATAGCGATGCCTGCGCTCGGAGCGGTGGGTATTCTGTGCGCCATAGGGATATGGAACGATTATTTTACGGTTTATCTTTTCGCTCCGCAAAAGGCGACGATAGCCGTGGGGCTTAACTATGTCCAGAACGCGATTTCGGGCGGATCGATAAAATATCCGCACCTGTTCGCGCTGATAATACTTTCCACTTTGCCGATTCTGGCGATATTCATAGTATTCCAGAAAACGATTATGGACAGAATGGCTCTCGGCGGCATAAAAGGATAAAAGCGTAAAAGGGTAAAAATATGGGCAAAGTTTTTAAGTTTAAAGAACAGCAGCAAAACGAGGGTTTGGAACCGGTTATTGTGTATAAGCACTATCACACCACGGAAGAAGCGCTCCATAGTCACGATTTTTTCGAGATCGCTTATATTTATTCGGGTTGCGGCGAGCAGATAATCAACGGTGACCACTTTTTCGTGAAGCACGGCGACCTTATCATTCTCGACAAAACGGATAAGCATTGTTTTATCCCGCACAACGGACTGGGGATATATAATTGCCTTATTTCGCCCGAGTTTATCGATAAGCAACTCAGTTCTTCGTTCGACGCGATCGATATTCTTTCGCTCAGCGCGTTTCAGGAGTTCAATATGGGCGACATCTCGTCCGTGATCAGGTTTCAGCCCAATCAGGCGTTCCGCATCGAGGAGATTTTTTCGCAGATGGAGGACGAACTGAAACACAAGGAATCCTGTTACAGAAAAGTAGTGCATAACTGCCTTGAAAATCTTCTCGTCCATTTTTTCAGAGAAATCTCGAAGAACGACACGTTGCAGGTCAAACAGAACGTGGAAACCATTCTGCCCGAAATCATCAATTATATCGAGGAAAACTATAATCAGAAGATATCTCTGACGGAAATCGCGCGGAAAAACTTTTATTCGCCCAACTATTTTTCCAAGATATTCAAGGAAAGTCAGGGCAAAACGCTCACGCAGTTCATATCGGAACTCAGGATAAAAGAGAGCATAAAAATGCTCGAAACCACCGATTTTTCGATAGAATCGATTGCTTATAACGTGGGTTATAAAGACAAAAAGAACTTTTACAGCGCGTTCAAAAAGATGACCGGCATGACGCCGAAAACTTATAAACTCAAGGTGCAGAGAACGGATAATCCGCCTGAAACCAAATAAAAACAGAAGCGAGCCGGACATATCGTCAGGCTCGTTTTTATATGTTCGGGTTATCGCGCCCGATTTTTCAATTCACGCCTGTGGCTAAGCCGTAGCGGTAAGTTTCTATGCCGACGAAGATCGTTTCGGCGATTTTCTGCCTGTATTCGTCGGTCAAAAGCATAGCCTCGTCCTCTTCGTTGGATAAAAATCCGCACTCGCAGAGGATTGCCTCGCCCGACGATTCGTTTAAAACGTAAAAATCTCCCGGCAGGGGCGAGTAATTTTTGTTCTGGAGCGCGTTGAGTTGATTCTGCACGCTTATCGCGAGTTTTTCGCTTTTTTCGCTGCCGATTTTGTAAAACACCTGCGCGCCTCGCCGCGACGAGGAAGAATAATAGTTCAGATGAATCGATACGAAAACGTCCGGCGAGGCGCGCTCCGCGATCTCCATTCGCTTTTTCATATCTCTTTTTTTAAACCCTTTGGAGAAAATTCCGTATAACCCCGCTTCCGTTTTTCTCGTCAGCACCGCCTTCGCCCCTGATTTTTCGAAAACCGTTTTTAATTTTCTCGAAATATCGAGGTTGAGTTCGCTTTCCTTAACGCCGCTTTTTGTCCCCGAAACTCCGCCGTCAATCCCGCCGTGCCCTGCGTCGATAACCACGGTGAAATCGGGCTTCGGCGAGGCGGCGGCTTTTGCGCGCGCGCATATGCACGCTATATAAATCGCCGAGAGCAGAACGAGAATTATTACGCTGATGATTTTTTCGGCCTGAAGCCTTCTGTTTTCCGTCATATAACAAAAATATGACTTTTCCGTTTGTTTTATTCTTGGCAACCATAGGGAATCCCTAACAAAAAAAATTCAAAAACTTTTAAAAAACGCTTGACTTGCAATACTATGCGTGATATAGTATTATGCGAAAGGAGGTATTGAGGATATGGACGTGCAACTTAAAAGAGGAGTGCTGGAAATATGCGTTCTGTCCGCGATGCTGTCGGAGGAAACTTACGGTTACGAACTGATAAAAAAGATTTCGCCGTACGTCGAAATTTCGGAGTCTACGCTTTATCCTATCTTGCGGCGGCTGGAAACGGGCGGTTTCGTGCGGGTGAGAAGCGCGGAGCATAATGGCAGGCTGAGGAAGTATTATTCGATAACCGCCGACGGAAAGAAAAAAATAAGGGAGTTTTTAACCGATTGGGCGGATATCGTGAAAATTTACGAATTTATCAAAGGAGAATACAATGAATAAGACTGATTTTTTGGAAAAACTTAAAAAAGGGCTTGCGCCGATAAGCGGAAACGAACGGCAGAGCGTTCTGGATTATTACGACGAAATGATAAGCGACCGCATTGAAAACGGCAAAACGGAAGAAGAGGCGGTTGCGGAACTCGGCTCGCCGGAATCCGTTGTCGAAAATATTCTTGCCGAATTCGCGGTTTCAGGAGAAAAAAATATGAAAAAATACGAAAAGACAGAGAGAAAAGTAGGAATCGACGGGAAAAGCAAATTGAAAGTGAAGTGCGAAATCGAAAAAATCAACGTCACGGCGACGGACGGAAACGAAATCGCGTTCACATATTACGAGGGCGAAAAATTGCAGCACGACCTCACGGATAAGGACGGAGAAGTCGTTCTTGAAACCCGCAACAAAACGTGGTTTTTCCGGAGGTTCGGGCTTGACAAGGATATGTTCATGATTGACGTAGCCGTTCCGCGCGCGTTTTCGGGCGACCTTATTCTGGAAGCGGCAACCGGCGCGATAAACGTCAGGGATTTGCTCAAAGTAAAGGAACTGAGAGCGAAAGTATCCACCGGGAGCGTCCGCGCGGAGAACCTGAAAGCGGAAAAAGCATTTTTCGAAACGAGTACCGGTTCGATAACCGTGAGCGGCGCGGAAATTCTCGGCGACGCGGAAATCAAAGCGACCACGGGTAGCGTGAAGGCGGAGAACGTAAAAGCTGGCGGACGTCTCGAAGTAAACGTTACGACAGGCTCGCTGAAATGCGACGCGGAAGCCGAAAAAATCGCCTTGAAGGCCACCACGGGCGACGTGAAATTCAGCGTGAAAAACGCCGACGAAATTTACGTAAAATGCACCATGGGGTCGGTTAAAGGCACAGTTTCGGGCGCGGAATCGGAATACGATATTCATTCGTCCGCCACGATGGGAAAAAGCAATCTTTCCGAAAGAACGGGAACGACGGGTAAAAAACTCACCGTTATAACCACCACCGGTTCGATTAACGTCAACTTCGAATAAATTTTTAAAGGCTGATACGGCGCGCCCGGCGGAGAACGAAATTCGTTCCCCGCCGGGCGTTTAATTTAACGTGATGACTTGTTAAAATCCGCGTTTATCGACTTATAAGTCGACTTTTATTACGATTCTATTGTTTTTATGCCGCTTGGCTTAAACGGTATTTCCGCCGGAAGTGCTTACGATGACGATATCTCCGCCCGAGAAAACTATGCCCAGATAAGAAGTTCTGCCGTTGGAATCGACACCGTCGCCGCTTTTCGCAACGAGGGTGATTACGCCGCCGATTACGTCAACGCTGTCGTTGCATTTGAGCGCGTTGTCCGCGCAGGTGACGGACAGCGTGAGATTTTTCACCTTGAGATCCTTTTTGGTGTGAATTCCGTTATTGTTTGCGGAAATGACGATCAGTTCGCCTTTGCCGCCGAGGGTAAGTTCGCAAACAGAATATACCGCAATTCAAGTTTAAAAAGATCAAGGATTGTCCGACCGCCGATATTATAGCGCGGCGATAATAAGTAATGCAGGCATGTCATAATTATTTAGCGAAAGTCTTTTCAAAAATTTGACTTATGGAATAAAATATAGTAAAATCAAAAGGCGAACGGGGATAATACGATGATTCCGTTCATTATAACAGATATGCTTCTGTAGTTAAATGGATATAATAAACCCCTCCTAAGGGTTAGTTATGGGTTCGATTCCCGTCAGGAGTACCAAAAATGACGAATGCAGTCTTGCATCCGTCATTTTTTTGTAGTCTTTCATGAATTCGACCTCGGTTCGTCAATACGGCAAAGCCGTATTCTTGCCGAGGGTCTCCCGCTTGCGGGAAACGGCAAATTCCCGTTTTATCAAAAATTTTTGCGTTTATCATTTGCCGGAGCTCCCGCTTGCGGGAAACGGCAAATTCCCGTCGAAAGAAAGACTTGTAGTCATTTTTTCGAAATATTGTTCAACGCGAAAACTACCTCTTCTTCGGCAAGCCCGAACCGGTCTTTATAGGATGCCGGACAAGAATAAAACGAACCGTGGTCTGACGGCGAG
>ULSO01028369.1_pt1 | contig 19474 bp, 17 predicted proteins | sample 1956701 | NCBI WGS metagenome assembly ULSO01 (sample SAMEA4835708, study PRJEB28245) | human gut metagenome | biome: gut microbiome; material: fecal sample | place: Denmark | collected 2008 | reverse complement strand
CGGCCGCAGCGGAGTCGCCGCCGCCTATAATCGTGGTAGCCTTGCCGTACACGTCTGCGAGCGCTTTCGCAACCGCCTTGGTGCCTGCGGCGAGCGTAGGATTCTCGAACACGCCCATGGGGCCGTTCCAGATAACCGTCTTCGCGTTGGCGACTTCTTCGGCGAACAGTTTTCTCGTTTCCTCGCCGATGTCGAGGCCTTCCATATCCGCGGGGATCTCGCCCACTTTGACTGTCTTGACTTCGACGGGAGCGTCGATGGGATTGGGGAAATCGGCAGCGACGACGGTGTCGACGGGAAGAAGCAGCTTCTTGCCGAGATCCTTCGCCTTCTTGATCATATCCTTGCAGTAGCCGAGCTTCTCGTCGTCGACGAGCGACTTGCCGACTTCGTAGCCTTCGGATTTAAGGAAGGTGTAAGCCATGCCGCCGCCGATGATGAGCGTGTCGCACTTTTCGAGCAGGTTGTTTATGACGTTGAGCTTATCCGCAACCTTTGCGCCGCCGAGAATGGCAACGAACGGACGGACGGGATGCTCGAGGCTGTCTGCCATGACGGAAAGCTCTTTTTCGATCAGGAAGCCGCAGACTGCGGTCTTGACGAAGCCGTATTCGACGATAGCCGCGGTGGAAGCGTGCGAGCGGTGAGCCGTGCCGAACGCGTCGTTGACGTATACGCCCTTGTCGCCGTCGATGAGGTCGGCAAGCTTCTTGCAGAACGATTCGTCTCTCTTCTCCTCTTCCCAGTGGAAACGGAGGTTTTCGAGCAGGACGCACTCGCCGGGTTTGCATGCGGCAGCCTTTGCCTGCGCGTCGGGGCCGACGACGTCGGTCGCGAACGTCACTTTGCCGCCGAGCAGCTCGTTGAGTCTGTCGGCAACGGGTTTAAGCGTCAGCTTCCTGGGCTCTTCTTTGAGCGCCTTGTCGATTATTGCCTGCTTTGCCGCAGCCTGCTCGTCTGCGGGAAGCGCTTCGACCTTCGCCTTATCCTTCTTGTTGAGTTTGACTTCGTCGGAGAAGATGGAGTGAGGCTTGCCCATATGCGAGCAGAGTATCACGCGGGCGCCCTGCTCCATGAGATACTTGATCGTGGGAAGCGCGCCCATTATTCTGTTCTCGTCGGTGATCTTGCCGTCCTTCATGGGGACGTTGAAATCGCAGCGGACGAGGACTTTCTTGCCTTTGACGTCTACGTCTTTAACGGTCAGTTTGTTCATTGTTCTCTCCTTTTTTACAAAACGGTTTTACAGTTTGTCTGTTATATCCTTGATGTAACGATAGCTTTCGGCGAGTTCTTCGGGATATGTAAAATCCTTGGAATACGCTTCGATAATGACGCTCGGGTCCAGGCCGCGGCGGTCTATTTCCTTGAAAAGCTTTTCGAAATTGAATTTTCCGCGTCCTGGCAGCGCCGTATCGTCGTCGCGGCCGACGTCTGTCACATGCAGTGTGACGAGCTTGTCTTCCACGGCGTCGATAAACTTGATGGGGTCGTATCCGGCGAAGACCGAATGCTTGACGTCTATCGTGGCGCACAGCGCCGGGCAGCTGCGGAGCAGGTCGCGCATCACCTCGGGCGTCGCGAACTTGCAGTAGTGGACGTTTTCGACCGCGATGTACAGGCCGAAAGTGCGGGCGACGTCGGCGAGGTAGGAAAACCTCTCGGCGAACGCCGACACGTCCACGGGCGGCGACGAGCGTTTGAGATTGAGCGGGCCGTGAAAAGTATAATATTTCGCGCCCAGCGCGTTGCCTGCGTAGCAGACCCTGCGGAAAAGGCGTTCGGCGTCGTCGCGCACGCGCTGCGACGGGCTGAACAATTCGCCCTCGAACTGGTTGGACAGAGCGTGCACGGAGTGCACTTTCATGTCCCCTTCCAGTCTGGTGACGAGCGCGTCGACGAAGCCTTTCTCATACTCCGAATAGGAGGACAGAAAGACTTCGGTCATATGCACGTCCATGTCGCGAAGAGCCGCAAAGCACGATTCGGTGGGCACTTTCGTGAAAAACGACGCGGTTGAGATTCCGAGTTTCATGTTTCTGTTTTTCCTCAGATATAATATTCGGGCTTCTTGGCTGCCGAACGTACTTCGGCGAGCTTTTCTTCATAGCCCTTGCGGCCGAGCATCGCGAACGTGGCTTTCTTGCCTTCCTCGACGCCGGGCTGGTTGAACGTATCGATATTGAGATACGCGCCGGCGAAAGCCGTTTCGTACATATAGTAAGCGAGAAGTTCGCCTACCGTTTCCTCGTTCACTTCGGGAAGAGTGACCGTAAAGCTCATTCTGCCCGCCTTGCGCAGCGCGTATTCGGTGGCGACGCGCTCGGCGTTGAGCAGTTCGCCCATCGTGTGGCCTTTGAGGAAGTCGCAGGCGTCGATGTCGGGATCGGAAGGAATGGCGACGTCGTTTCTGAACTTATCCACGGCGAGGAAGGTCACGACTTTGTCGTAAGGGCCTTCGGTGTACAGCTGCACCTGCGAGTGCTGGTCGGTGACGCCGAGCGCTTTCGCGGGAGTCTGGCCGACGTTGACGGTCTTGCCGTCCTTGTCCTTGGCCTTGCCCAGCGACTCCGCCCAGATCTGGCAATAGAAATCGGACATGTATTTCAGGCTGTCGGCATACGGCATCATGACGCTGATGTTCGCGCCCTTCTCCATTGCCATGCACTGAAGGAATGCGGTCATGAGCGCGGGGTTCTTCTTAACGTCGGAAACCCTGCACGCTTCGCTCATCTCTTTCGCGCCCGCGAGCAGTTTCTTTATATCGATGCCCATGACGGCGAAAGGCACGAGGCCGACGTTGGAAAGCACGGAGAAACGGCCGCCCACGCCGGGACCGATGCCGTAAGTGTCGAAGCCCTCTTTCTGCGCGAGCGCGTACAGCGTGCCTTTGCCTATCGTCGTCGTCGCGATGAAGTGCTTTCTTGCCTCTTCCTTGCCGACGGCTTTCTTCATGAGATCGTAGAGCACGAGGAACTGCGCCAGCGTTTCGCTCGTTTCGCCGCTCTTGGTGATGACGTTGAAGTACGTCGTTTTCAGATCTATAAGACCGAGAAGGCCGTGCATTCTTTCGGGGTCGATATTGTCCTCGATGTACAGCTTGGGCAGACCGGCGCTTTTAAGCGCGGAAGCGGGCTGTTCGTTGAGGCGCATGTCGAGCAGAGCCTGCACTACGGAAATGGGACCGAGCGCGCTGCCGCCGATGCCGAGCACGACGAACGCCGACGCCTTCTTGCGGATTTCGGACATTTTGGCGATCATGCCGTCCAGCGACGAATAGTCGATGTAAGGCAGCTCGCTCCATTCCTGCCAGCCCTTGCCGCAGTTAGCCAGCACGTCTTCGAACGCCGCGCCGATCTTGCCGGCATTCTCGCCGAGTTTGCCTGCGTCGATACCGCGGTCGCCGATCACGTCGGCCATCATGTTGTTGTAGTCGAACCTGAGTTTCATATATCTCTCCTCTTTAAGAAAAAAGTATGCATAGCCCGAAAGAAGCCGTTACGGCAATAAAACACCCCGCAGGATGTTTTATCGCTCCTATTCAATTATACGTTGGCTTCTATAATGCCGTAGTTACCGTCGTTACGCTTATAGATGACGTTGACCTTGTCGGTCGCCTTGTTGAGGAAAACATAGAAGGAATGGCCGATAAGTTCCAGCTCCGCCATCGCTTCGATCTCGTCCATAGCGGTAAGGTCGAAAGACTTCGTCCTGACGATTTCGCTCGTCTGCTTCTCTTCCGCCTTGATGTTTTCGACGATAACTATCTGTCTGAACTTCTTGCTCTTGCTGGCAAGAATGGTGTGATGTTTTTTTATCTGCTTTTCGAGTTTGGGAATGACGATATCGATGAGGTCGTACATCGTCTGCCCCACTTCTCCGGAAACTTCCGCACGAAGCACCGTACTGCCGAGGAAAATGGTAAGCTCCATCGTCTCGATATTCTTGGACTCGCGCATCATGACCTTGACGGTCACGTCTTCGTCGAAGTACTTATCCAGACGCTGGATCTTCTTGTCAATCACTTCTTTGAGCGATTCTTTTGCCTTGTAGTTCTTGCTTTGGTAGTCGATACGCATAATGCAAATCCCCCTTGTTGGTATTGTATACAGTATATCACACAAGAGGGATTATGTCAATAATCTTTACCGACTTAAGGCCGGATTTAATGCGGCACGGGAGCGCCCCGCCCGCAGGAGGAGAGACAGGGCGCGCCCGAACGCAATCGCTTTACGGATCAGCCGTCTCTGCGGCCGGTTCCGATGAACGCATTAACTCAGTCGCGGCGGCCGAAGTCGAAGAACGCTCCGACGGCTACGGCGATCTCCGCGACGAACGTGAATATCATGCTCACAACGCCGGTAGTGAAGGCGTTCAATGCAAGCACGTTTGCAGAGTCGTAAGAGAACAGCGTGGCCGCGACATCGACTCTGCTGCCCAGCATGCCGGCGAACAGAAGCGCAAGCAAAACCACGGCAGCGAGCAGCGGAAGCAGCGTCCACACCGCGTTGCCGAATCTGCCCGACGCATACGCGCCGAATGCGATAAGCACCGCCGCCGCGATGCCGGCGAATATGTATCCGCCCGCGCCGTACACTGCATATCCCTGTACTCCCGAACTGACGCCGAAAAGGATGACAGCTACGACGGCGAGCACCGCTGCTACGGCGAAAATCCAGAACGAAGCTTTCTGTCTGGCGAAAAAGCTCATATCATTTCACCTCCCTGCGTTTTTTGACCGAACCGACGACGTACAGCGCAGCGGAAGCCGCAGCAAGCACGCCGAACACGACTATCATGCTTATATACGCGCCGCGCCACCAGGTCATCTGCCATACGGCGTGCGACGTGGAGTTATACATGTTCATAAGGTTACTCTGGCAGAACACCCACAGTACATTATGCGCCGCATGCTTGAGCGCCTCGAGCATTGTTGCGTCGTTTTCGTACAGCCCGGGCGAAGGCGTAACGCCGTCGGCAAGGCTTTCATACTGACTGAAACCGCTGGGCGTGTGACCGCGGCGCACGTCATAGCCCGTCGTGCCCGCATACGCTATCGCCGTGAACAGATCGAAGTCGTCGGAAATATCGGTGACCGCATAGCCGTGGAATCCCCACTCGCCCTGCAGAATATCCGTCATGAGTCCGCGGCTCGCCGTACACTCGACGGGGCCGATCTTGCTGAACGAGCACATAAGTCCGCGCATGCCGACGTTTTTGCCTTCGATCTCGTCGTACTTGGTAGCCTCGACGGCGATCTGGAAGGCGCGGAGTTCGACCTCTCTCGCCCGCTGCTCGGTCATGAACGGCGCGACGCCCTTGCGGTTGGTTTCCTGGTCGTTGAACGCGAAGTGCTTGGGAGCGGCGATAAGACCGTATTCGAGCGCGCCCATGGCAAATTCCATGGCAATGCCGCCGCTGAGCACGGGATCTTCGGAATAGTAGTCGCTGTTTCTGCCGTTATACGGATGGCGGTGAGTATTGAGACCCGGCCCCCACAGTATGGGCATGCCTACCATGAGCGCCTGAATGCCTACGACCTCGCCGAGTTCGCGCTGAAGGTCGGGATCGAAGGAGGATGCGACGAGCGGGCCGCAGCCGAACACTTCCATTTCGTAATCGGCGTTGGAATCGGACTTATCGTTCTCGGTGGCTATCGTCCAGGGAGCTTCCGGAGTGTTCGTCTGGAAAAGCTGCAGATCGACGCCGTTGCCCGAGTTCTCGGAGAACGTGCCTCCGGTAAAGCCTATGGAATTGATTGCCCGGAAGTCGCAGCCGCCGCAGGCGACGACGCCCATACATTCTTCGACGGACATCTGATCGATGAGATCTTCCCACCGGGGATCGTCGTATTCGGACAGTTTCATATCAGACAGCGAGAGACCGTTGTCCCGGTCGAACAGTATGTCCGAAGTATCGTCGGTCGTCTTGACGGTATAATAGTCTCCGTTAAGCTGCGGAAGCATGGAATCCGGCGCGGTCAGATCGTTGTATTCTACGGGATAGGTTCCGCTCCAGTTGCTGCGGGACAGCTGTGTGACCTTCGACGCACCGTCGAAATTGTTCCAATCCGCATAATCGAGCCGGTTGCTTATCTTCGTTCCGGCTTTGGAGACGGCAAAGGTCGTATAATCCACCGATCCCTGACCGCCGTAATCGTAGGTATGCTTATACACCTTGGACGCGTCGCCGTCATAGTCCATCTTGCCCGACGTATTTGCAACGGTCTTGCCCTGCGCCGCAAGAATATTTTTGAGCGCGTCGTGCGCACCGTTGCCGATTGCGAAATAATAATCGCCTTCGTCGAGTATGTAAGTGCCCTTCGTGCCGTCGCCGTTGTCGTGCGTGCTGTCATAGCTTGCAAGGTTCTGCAGATCCACCTTTATGGTCAGCGTTTCCGAATCGCCGGGATCGAGCACGTCCGTTTTATCGTATGCGAGCAGCTGGATCGCGGATTTCTCCACGCCGTTCTGCTTATACGGCGCCTGGCCGTACAGCTGCACGTTGCACGCCGCGGGCACGCCGGAAGCGCTGTTCGTTACCCTGACGGTAAACGTCATCGTAAAATCGTGCGCGCCATGCTCGATTTCGGGCCGGCCGACGAGTTCCTGCGTGAAGTCGGAGTACGACATGCCGTAGCCGAAGCCGTATGCCACTTCTTCGGTATAATTCCAGTTGCCCGACGACGCCACCGCGCCTGCCGCCGAATCCGCGTTGCCGCGGCCTTCGATTATGTCGTTGTATCTCGTTTCGTAATAGCGGTAGCCCACATATATGCCTTCTGCTTCTATAACGTATTTTGCGTTATTTCCGCCGTTGCTCGCCTGCCGCGTGTAGTCAGATTCGGGATTAGCGAGCGTATAGTCGCCGAAGTTGACCATTGCGGGATGGGACATTCCTTTTTCCGCATAAATGTCGTACAGACTGCCTGACGGGCTGACCCTGCCGCACAGAATGTCGGCGATACCCAGCGTACCGTAGTTACCGGGGTGTCCCACCCACAGCACCGAGTCCACTTTGTCGTTGTCTTTCAGTTCGCCTATTTCCATGGGCGAGGTGCAGTTGAGCAGCACGATGACTTTTTCGAAGTGCTCAGCCGCCTTGTCTATTATATCTCTCTCGTTGGTCGTAAGCTCGAGCGGTTCTTCAGCGCCGAGACCCTCCGCCACGCCGCCGCGTTCGTAGTCGCGGTTCTCGCCGCCGGGACGGCCGATAACGACAATCGCCGTGTCGCCGTATTCCCCGAAGCTGCTTTCGTAGTCCGGATCGACGGCTTCGATGTCCGCGATCGACGGTTCTTTGGGATCATAAGGCCCGGAATAGAAACCGCTGCTCGTCAGACGCCACGGTCCGGTAAGAGTCTGCTGGCAGGTTTCGTTGAGCGTATCGTAATTTTCGATCATGGTGGGATTGAGCTTAAAGCCCGCGCCCTCGAAATCGTAATCGGTCAGCGTCGTGAACGTGCCGGAAGCGGAATTCGCCGGATCATTGAAATCCGTACGGCTTTCGCCCAGCGCCTCTTCCAGCGTTATGACGGGGCCGCGTATGGGCATGCCCTGTCCCGCGCCGTGTATCATGACGTGGCTGCGCAGACCGAGCAGCGTAACGGACGACCCGCTCGCGAGAGGCAGCGCCTCGTCCGCTCCGCCTCCTCCGTTTTTAAGCAATACGGCTCCGCCCGAAGTCTGACGGCGACCGTAATCTATGAATTTCTGTATGAGCTTCTGCGAGTTACCGCTTCCGTCTTCGTTCAGGACGTCCTCGGGCGGAGTGAACGCGCTGTAAAGCGTGCCGTCGTCCGTGGACTCTATGACTTCGCTGCGCGTGCCAAGGAAATTATCGAACTGCGACCGGAACGATTCCAGAACGATAGCCGCCGTAATCGCGATAGACAGCAATACGGCAAAAGCAAGCACCAAGCCGCGCCAAAGTCTGATTTTTTCAATCATTATTCTTCCTCCTTGAAATTTTTACGTCAATCCACCGGATACTTAGTGCACAATTATATCCGAGCTTTTTAACACCGTAATTATAACATACCCCCCCCCAGTGTAAGAAGTTATCCACTGTGCGGAAATCGTTCGATTTCGGGTCTTTTTCAAGACAAAAAAAGGCGGGAGTCGCTCACGAAGGAGCGGCTCCCGCCGCGGGTAAGGCCGATTATTTTATGCCGTCAGGATATTATCACCTTGCCGTCCGCATAATCGACGGTTGCGGTGCTGTTATCTTTGATTCTGCCCGTAAGCAGCGCTTCGGCAAGCGCGTCCTCGATGGTCTGCTCGATTATTCTGCGCAGAGGACGGGCGCCGTATTCGGGATCGTAGCCGTTCTTGATGACGTACTCCACGATCGCCGGAGTGTAGCGTATGCTTATGTTCCTGTCCGTAAGCTTCTTGGTGACCTTGCGCATCATGATGTCCGCGATTGCCTTGATATTCTCCTCGGTCAGATGCTTGAAGTAGCAGATGCAGTCTATCCTGTTGAGGAATTCGGGACGGAAGTGGCGTTTGAGCGCCGCGGAGAGTATATCCTCTTCCTTCTGCTCGTCCTGCGCCTGGCTGCCGGTAAACCCGATCGCGCGCGTGGTTTTGAGCTCGCTCACGCCCACGTTGGACGTCATGATGATTATGGTATTCTTGAAATCCACGAGTCTGCCCTGCGAATCCGTCAGACGGCCTTCGTCGAGGATCTGGAGCAGAATGTTGTATACGTCCGGATGCGCCTTTTCGATCTCGTCGAACAGCACTACGGAATAGGGCTTTCTGCGCACCTGCTCGGTGAGCTGTCCGCCGTCGTCGAAGCCGACGTATCCCGGAGGCGCGCCTATGAGCTTGCTCACGCTGTGCGACTCCATATACTCGGACATATCTATACGGATGATGTTGTTCTCGTCGTCGAACATCGCGGCGGCAAGCGCTTTGGTAAGCTCCGTCTTGCCCACGCCGGTAGGACCGAGGAACAGGAAGGTGCCAATAGGACGCTTGGGATCTTTCAGTCCGGCGCGCGCACGGCGTATCGCTTTCGCGACGCTCTCGACGGCGGCGTCCTGACCGACTACGCGCTCGTGAAGTATCTTTTCGAGGTTGTTGAGACGCTCGGTTTCGGTTTCGCTCAGCCGCGTGACGGGGATCTTCGTCCACTTGGACACAACCTCGGCGATCTCCTCCGCGCCTATGGAATTGTTGGCGCTGGATTTCCATTCCGACTTGCGGCGTTGGATTTCCTTGTCCGTTTCGTCGCGGAGCACCTTGTATTCGTCCGCCTTGATATAGTCCTCGTTGCGCTTTGCGATCTCGATATTGTTCTGATACTGGGCGATTTTGTCTTCGAGATCCTTGACATCGGGCGGCAGCTTGTTGCTGTTGACCTTGGCGCGGCTGGCCGCTTCGTCTATAAGGTCGATGGCCTTGTCGGGCAGGAATCTGTCCGAAATGTACCTGTCGGACAGGTTGGCCGCGGCGACTATGGCCTCGTCGCTTATTTTGATCTTATGGAACGCTTCGTAATTGGGACGTATGCCTTTGAGTATCTCGATGGTCTGCTCCACCGTGGGCGGATTGACGATGATGGGCTGGAAGCGGCGTTCGAGCGCCTTGTCCTTTTCGATGAACTTGCGGTACTCGTCCGTCGTCGTCGCGCCTATCGTCTGCAGCTCGCCGCGCGCGAGATAAGGTTTGAGCATATCCGCGGGCGTGACTTCGCCTTCCTTGCCGCCCGCCTGCGCAAGCGTATGCATCTCGTCTATGAACACGATGATATTGCCCTGCTGGATGATGGCGTCGATAGCGGATTTGAGCCGCTGCTCGAGCTCGCCGCGGTATTTGGTGCCTGCGACGAGGCTGCCTATATCCAGCGCGAAAATTATCTTGTCTTTGAGCAGTTCGGGCACGTTGCCTGCGACGATCTCACGCGCAAGGCCCTCGACGACTGCGGACTTGCCCACGCCGGGCTCGCCTATCAGCACGGGGTTGTTCTTGGTCTTGCGGCACAATATCTCTATTATGCGCTCGATTTCCTCCTGCCTGCCGATGACCGGATCGATCTTATTGTCGCGGGCGCGCTGGGTGAAGTCCACGCCCAGGTCGGCAAGCTGCTGCGGCAGCGTGGATTTAGCCGCGCCTCTGCCCGACTGGCTGCTCTGTATATTTCTTATGTTTTCGAGAATATTGTTGATGTTCATGCTCCTGTCGAGATTGTTCAGCATGGCCTGCACGCTGATATTCCGGCTCAGGAACTTATACATCGACGAATTCTTGTACAGCACGGACGCGAGAAGCAGGTGTTCGGTGTATATGCAGTCCTTTTTGCATATAAGCGCTATCTGGCGCGCGTCGTTGAACATGAGCTTGGTTTCGTCCGATTCCTCGGGCTCCGAAAGCGTGTCGACGACTTCGAGTTTGCCTATTTCCGCAACTATGGACGCGGGCAGCAGTCCCTCGCTGTGCAGGATTTCCGAGCACACGCAGTTTCTGTTATACATTGCGTAAATCAGATGTATGGGCTCGACGTACCTGTTTCTGTACTGTACGGCCAGCTGATGAGCCATGTCCCGGCTGGCTTTCACGTTTTCGGACATGGGAAAGTTTTCGTAATAATCATCCATAAATATTCAACTCCTTTATTTGGTGACAACCGACGAAATAACGTCGGACGCGAGTTTCGCGCGGCAGATGTCGCGTTCCTCGGGGTCCATGTTTTTGCCGGCTTTAAGCATAAGATTCGCGGGACGGCTGTCGCTGACGAGAGCGTCCAGCTTTGTCCCGTTCTCGCACCTTAAGAACCCGTAATATACTCCGAGTCTGACGAGCGCGAATTTTTCCATGAATTCCTTTGCGCTGAGAGCGTACGCGTTGGTCATGACGCCGTATGCGCGCATTATTGCGTCGCGCACCGCGGTGCCGTTGGATTCGAGCAGCGCTTTGCGCGCGGTGATTTCGTTCTTTTCTATCTGATCGACGGCGCTGGACACGTTGCGGAGTATGTCCTCCTCGCTGAGTCCGAGCGTCTTCTGGTTGGAAACCTGATACAGATATCCCTCGCTGTCGCTGCCCTCGCCGTACTCGCCGCGCACGGTCATGTCGAAACGCGACACGGCATTCATGCAGTTTTCCAGCGAATGCGTAAGGCTGAGTCCGGGCAGGAACATGAGCGCCGAAGCGCGCATGCCGGTGCCGACGTTGGTCGGGCAGGCGGTAAGATAGCCGAGACGTGGGTCGAAGGCTATTTTGTTGCCCGCCGAAATCATGTCGTCCACGTCGTTTATCCTGCGGTACGCCTCGTCGAGCCGCTTGCCGGGCAGTATGCACTGGGCGCGGATATGATCCTCCTCGTTGACCATGACCGAAATGTCGTTGGCCTTGTTGACGATCGCCGCGGCGTATCTGTTGCCGTGGAGCAGGTCGTCGCTGATGAGATGAAGCTCTTTGAGCGCCTCGCCCTGCAGGTCGGACATATCCGAGATACGCATTATGGAGTATTTCTCCGAGCTCTGCGACAGCGCCGAATATACCTTCTGCGTTATCGCGAGCGAGCTTTCGCTGTCGAGATGCGCCGGGAATTTATAGCCCGCGAAGTTGCGCGCCAGCCGTACGCGGCTGGATATGACTACGTTGTTTTCCATTATGCGCCTCCTTTGAGCGCCCGCATTTCCTCGGTAAGTTGAGCCGCGAGTCTGAAGTCCTCGCGGGCGACGGCCTCGTCGCGCTTGCGGAGCAGCTCGTTGTATTTGGCTTCCTCGGGAGAATAGAACTCCTTGGGAGATTTGCCCACGTGTTTGACGTCCTTCTGCATTTTGCCGAGCGCGGGGTAGATCACGCTCTCGAACGCCTTATAGCAGTCGGGACAGCCCAGAAACCCCGTTTCGAGATATTCGTCCGAGCCGTATCCGCACGTCGGGCACTTGATCCGCGACTTCTTGACCGGCGCGTCGTACAGCGCCGCGAGCGGATTGCCGAAAGCCGAAAACAGATTGCCGAAATCGGGCATCGCCGGCTTTATGAACCCGTGCTTCTTTTTGCATTCTTCGCACAGATACCGTTCCGAAGTCACTCCGTTTATAACGTTTTTCATATAGTACACGGCGGGTCTTTTGCCGCATTCGTCGCACATTCTCTGCTGAATCATCGATTATCACTCTCCTTTATTTTCTTTGTCGCGCCCTCCGGACAGCAGTCCGGTGGCAAGCGCGCGCATCATTCCGGCGCGCAGAGCGTCTTTGGCGACGGCAGGCGCCATCAGCGCCTTGTCGGCCATTACGGATTCGAGCAGCTTCGCTTCTTTCTTGGTGATTATACCGTCACCGATCATACGGTCGAGATACTGCACCGTTTTGGTATACGACAGTCCGTGGCTTACGGACAGACTGCGGAGCTCGCTTAAGAATCCGTCTTTATCCTCGTCCAGCCGGACGAGATTTATACAGCCTCCTCCGCCCCGGCGCGATTCTATCGCGTAGCCTCTCGCAGGCGTAAACCTGGTAGTCAGGACGTAATTGATCTGGCTGGGTGCGCAGGAGAAATAGTTGGCCAGTTCGTTTCTGCTTATGCTGACGATATTGCCGTCCTGCAAAAGCTGAATCAGGAACTGTTCGATCACATCGCTTATATTTGCCATTTTTACCTCCTCGAAGACTTTATCTCCGCCGCGCCGCTCCGGAATACCGGCCGGTGCGCGGCTGATGTTTGACTTTCTTTGACCTTTGACCTTAGTTTAGCACGTGTTATCGCGTTTGTCAATAGTTTTCATACAATTTTTTCAAAAAATTTTTAAGGCAGCGTATAAAGGAAAACCGGACGCCCACATTAGTGGCGTCCGGCATGGCAATACCGCGGTTTTTATATATCTTTATTTTCATATCTTTATAGAAGATATAGTATATGGGATTTCGTATTATAAGTTTTGCCGCGACGTCTCCCCGGCGTTTCAGCAGTCTTCGGGCATGCGGTCGATCTGCGTGCCCGCCTCCGCGAACAGACGCAGCGCGAACTCGTCCGGATAGCCGTGTTTGTACACTACGCGCGAAATACCCGCGTTAATAATGATTTTCGTGCAGATTATGCAGGGCTGATGGGTACAGTAAAGGGTCGCGCCCTCGATATTTATGCCCATTTTTGCCGCCTGAGCTATGGCGTTCTGTTCCGCATGCACGGCGTAACAAAGCTCCTGACGTGTGCCGCTGGGGATATTCATCTCGCGGCGCAGGCATGTTCCCCTGTCGCGGCAGCTCTCTATCCCGCTCGGCGCGCCGTTATACCCCGTCGTCATTATGCGCTTGTTCTTTACGATTACGGCGCCGATGTGGCGGTTTTCCTGATAGCAGCTGCTCCACGACCCTACCGTTTCGGCAAGCTGCATGAATCTTTTGTCCCATTTATCGAATTTTTCCATTGCTTTTACCTGCTTTTCGGTAATTATAACAAAAAACATATACCGTTTTCAAGCATTTCGCAAAAAAATTTACAGTTTTTATGGGAAAAATCCTTGACAACCGGATTTTCGGGTATTATAATAGCAAATGTCAAAGGTCAAAGAAAGTCAAATTTATTTCCGACGTATTTCCCGCCGGATAACGCTTGACAAAAGACCCGCGCGATATTAAAATGTAAACATCATTTCAGGAGGAATATCATGACAATCAAGCCTTTGTTTGACAGAGTGGTCGTCGAACAGATCGACAACGAAGAGACGACGAAGAGCGGCATCGTGCTGCTCGCAAAAGATCAGGAGAAGCCGCAGATGGCGCTCGTGGTCGCCGTAGGCCCCGGCGGTAACGTCGACGGCAAGGAAGTTAAAATGAACGTGAAGGTCGGAGACAAAGTGCTCTGCTCCAAGTACGCCGGCACCGAATTCAAAGTGGACGGCAAGGAAGTTACCATACTTCGTCAGAGCGATATCCTCGCTATTGTGGAATAACATTCTTTCATATATTAAGGAGAATATATCATGGCTAAGCAGCTCAAACACGGAGAAGAAGCGAGAAAGGCGCTCGAAGCGGGCGTAAACACCCTCGCGAATACAGTTAAAATCACCCTCGGCCCCAAGGGCAGAAACGTCGTGCTCGACAAGAAGTACGGCGCTCCCCTCATCACCAACGACGGCGTGACCATCGCCAAGGAAATCGAGCTCGAAGATCCGTTCGAGAATCTCGGCGCTCAGCTCGTCAAGGAAGTTTCGACCAAGACCAACGACGTTGCCGGCGACGGAACGACCACCGCATGCGTGCTCGCTCAGGCAATCATAAGAGAAGGCCTGAAGAACGTCGCTGCCGGCGCTAACCCCATGGTCGTCAAGAAAGGTATCGCCGCAGCTACCGAAGCAGCTGTCGGATACCTCAGAAGCATATCCAAGGAAGTCGATTCCAAGACCGCCATTCAGCAGGTCGCCAGCATTTCCGCGAGCGACGACACGGTCGGCGAACTTATCGCCGAGGCGTTCGAGAAAGTGGGCAAAGACGGCGTCATAACCGTCGAGGAGTCCAAGACCATGAACACCGTGCTCAACGTCGTCGAAGGCATGCAGTTCGACAGAGGCTACGCTTCCAGCTACATGGTTACCGATACCGATAAGATGGAGTGCGTGTTCGACAACCCCGCCATCCTAATCACCGACAGAAAGATAACCAATATCCAGGAGATCCTTCCCCTGCTCGAACAGGTGATTCAGAACGGTCTCAAACTCATGATAATCGCCGAAGACATCGAGAGCGAGCCTCTCGCCACCCTCGTCGTCAACAAGCTGCGCGGCACGTTCAACTGCGTCGCGGTCAAAGCGCCCGGCTTCGGCGACAGAAGAAAGGAGATGCTGCAGGATATAGCAGTGCTCACCGGCGGCACCGTCATCAGCGAGGAAACCGGTCTCGAACTCAAAGACACCAAGCTCGATATGCTCGGCCGCGCTAAGCAGATCAAGGTCGACAAAGAGAACACGACCATCGTCGAAGGCGCAGGCGACAGCCAGAAGATCAAAGACAGAATCAAGATGATCAAGGCGCAGATCGAGAATACGACGAGCGACTACGACAGAGAGAAGCTGTCCGAAAGACTGGCGAAACTCGCGGGCGGCGTTGCGGTCATAGGCGTCGGCGCAGCTACCGAAGTGGAGATGAAGGAAAAGAAGCTCCGCATCGAGGACGCTCTCGCGGCTACCCGCGCGGCAGTCGAGGAAGGCATCGTGCCCGGCGGCGGCGTTGCGCTTCTGTCCGCTATTCCCACCGTCAAGGAAGTCGTCAAGAAGCTCGAAGGCGACGAGAAAACAGGCGCGAATATCGTGCTTAAAGCGCTCGAAGAACCTATCCGTCAGATTGCGGCAAACGCAGGCGTGGACGGAGGCGTGGTCGTCAATACGATTCTTGCAAAGAAAAAGGCCAACTTCGGCTACAACGCGCTCAAAGACGAGTACTGCGACGTCGTCGACGCCGGCATACTCGACCCCACCAAGGTCACGAGAAGCGCGCTGCAGAACGCCGCGAGCGTAGCGGCCACCCTGCTCACGACCGAGAGCATTGTCACCGATATTCCCGCTCCCGAGCCCGCGGCTCCCGCAGGCGGCGGCATGGGCGGAATGTACTGAGATTAACCCGCATACGAAAACCCCTCTTTCCTTACCGGAAGAGGGGTTTTTGCATACAAAATATACGCTATGTGAGTCCGTCCGGACTGCGGTCTGTCAGGTGAGCAGTTCCCCGCCGCTCGGCACGCCGCCCATACCGCTGACAACGTTATATGCGCCGAAATCCATCTTTTCGTCCGGCACCACGTAAATACGCTTATGCGACCAGATGCCGGAGCACTCTTCGGCAAACGCCTTGTGATCGACGAGATGGCGGGCAAGCACCGGGTGCGCGTAGATGAGCGCAATGGACACGTTGTGGTTCATAAAAAGACCTTTGAGCCGGTATTTAATCGCGCGGCTGACATACGCGTCCACGAGCAGGAAGCCGGTTCCGCCGCAGTACGGACACTTGTTCTGGCTGACCGAGCCCAGCGTCTGCCCCACTTTCTTGCGCGTGATTTCGACCAGGCCGAGCCCGGACATATCCAGCACGCGGGTCTTGACGCGGTCGAAGAACAGTTCGTTTTTGAGCGCTTCGACGACGGAAACCTTATGTTCCTCGTCCGTCATGTCTATGAAGTCGACGACTATGATTCCGCCGATGTTGCGCAGGCGGAGCTGGCGGGCGATTTCGCGCACGGCCTCGAGATTGGTGCGGTACACGGTGTCCTCACGGTTGTCGGTGCCGAGAAATTTGCCGGTATTGACGTCTATCGCCGTCAGCGCTTCCGTCTTTTCTATCACCAGAAAACCGCCGGAGCGGAGTTCGACGCGCGGATTATATATCGAACCTATGTCCTCGCCTATGCCGAAATAGTCGTATATATCCTCTTCGTTGTCGTAGAACTCCACGCTGCCTTTGAAGTACGGACAGAACATATCCACCATCTGGCGGATATCCTCGCTCATGCGGCGGTTGTTGCACACGATGCCATCGATCTTGTCGGAAAGCATGTCCCGGATCGTGCGGTAAAGTATGTTGCCTTCGTTGTGTATGAGCGCCACGCCTTCCGCTTCTTCCCATTTACGCTGTATTCGCTCGCCCGCTTTGATGAGAAATTTTGCTTCCTGCACGATCTCGTCCTCCGTTGCCGTCAGACAATTAGTACGGGCTATGAAGCCGCGGCCCTCGGGCGCGAGCGAACGCAGCAGTTTAGTCAGGCGATCGCGCAGCGTACTGCTCGTTATCTTGCCCGAAACGCCCACGAAATCGAGGTTGTAAAGATAAACTACGTAATGTCCGGGGATGGAAATGTTCGACGACAGCTTAGGGCCTTTGAGCTCGGTGCCCTCTTTGATCGCCTGCACCATGACGTAATCGCCTTCCTTGGCGGTAATCCTGTGCGGCAGCGCGTTCTGTTCGCCGAAAACGGACTTGTGATCGAGCGTTTCGTCGATGTACCAGAAACCGGTACGGCTCAGCCCTATATCGACGAACGCGCTCTGAAGCCCGTCCACTACGTTCATAACCTTTCCCTTGTATATATTCCCCGAAGTCTGACGCTCGTCGACAGACTCGCTGTACAGCTCCGAAAGCCTGCCGTTCTCGATCAGTCCGACCGTAGTATAGGAGGCTTCGCTGTCAACAAGAATAATGTTTTTCATTTCATCCGTTTGCATTTATCCGTTCCGTACGTTCCCGGCGCAATACTTTTCGGCGAATATTATATCATATTCCAAGCGATTTTGCAACCGAAATAGCCTTTTCCGAGGCAGGAAATCGCGAAATCATGCCGTCAAGCTCGGTTTCCGTGATAACGGCGACGGAATTCATCGCACCGTCCGCCAGCACGAAACGGGTGTAGCAATCGGCGCGGAGCTGCTTGTAAAGAAAAAGAAGAGTGGCGTTTTCCTCCACCATTATCTCACGCACGCGCAGTCCGCGCAGCAGTCTTTTTGCGGATGCAGCCATAGAATATATCCTTTCGTAGCCGCCTTTGCCCGGCGACAGCGGAAGCGACGCGGCGATGAAAACGCACAGCGTCGCATACGTGAAGTTGGCGCCCGTGACGATGAGAAAAATACATGCCGCTACGAGCAGCGACCCCACGCTCACACCCACGGCGAATATTATGCGATCGGCCGTTTCCGGGCGCAGGCGCAGCGACAGCAGTCCGTGCAGCACTCTCCCGCCGTCGAGCGGATAAACGGGGAGCAGATTGAGAGCGGCGGTAAAGAAACTCGCCTCGGCGATCAGCTGCGTGGCGCCGTATGTTTCGGGTACGAACCACCAGACGCCCGCCGCTACTATCCAGCAGAGCAGATTTGCTGCCGGACCCGCCGCGGCTATGATTATCTCATGCCCGGGGCGCAGACAGTCGAATTTTCCTCCGATTGCAACGCCGTACGGCATAACGCGCACCGAAGTCAGTTCATAGCCCAGACGCTCGGCGGCGATCGCGTGCGCAAATTCGTGGATGAGCAGTACCACAGCATAGGAGATAAGCGTAAAACCGTAGCCGAGCAGCACGAAAGCCACGGCGGCGACTACGGTAAACGGTGATACCGATATCAGACGTTTTTTTGTAATTTTCGGTCCTTTCACACCTCAAAATATGCTATTTATGTCTGACATATTACCTTAATACGTCTCCGGAATCGTAAATTTCGTCCGCAGAAAAGGTCACGCCGAACACTACCGCGCCGGTTATTTCGTCTATATCCGCGGTCACGCCGATGTCGCTGCGCAGCGTCATGTAGTTGGAAATCAGTTCTTTCAGATCGCTCTTCAGCGAAGCTATTACCCCGCCCAGCGCGCCCACGCGCGAGCCGAGCAGATATTTTTTCAGACTGTCGGATATTGCGGCTTTCATACTTTCCTTTTTATCTCCCTTCTTATCCTGCCGAACAGGCCCCTGTATTTTTTCGTCAGGTCGTAAATTTCCGGAGTGCCCGACATTATTCCCCGCGCCAGCGCGGCGCATGCCGACGAACCTTCGGAAACGCCGGAATTGAACGAATTGCTGAGCAGATTCAGTTCATCCTCGTCGGGAATCATGCCGTACACTTCTGCGCCGATAAGCCGTTCGATATCGCTGCGGCACAGCATTTCCCCGGAAAGTACGAGATCGCCTCGCACGCGGTTCACGACCGTAAAAATGCGGGTGATGCCGCTGCGGCGCAGCAGATTCATTACCGTTTCCGCGTCGCGCACCGAGCTGATGTGCGGAGTGGTGACGAGTACGGCTTCTTCGCACGAAGCGACGGCGCGCTTAAAGCCCGTCTCTATTCCCGCAGGACAATCCACGAGCACGTAGTCGAAACTCTGACCCAGGCGGTTAACTATTTCCTTTAAGTTCTGACCGTTGACTTTGGCGCGGTCGTAGCTGTGCGCCGACGGCATTATGTAAAGTCCGGGCTGGTCGATGTCTTCTATAAGCGCCTGCCGCAGCCGGCACCTGCCTTCTATCGCGTCCACGATATCGAACACGATGCGCGAATCTATGCCGAGAACGACGTCGAGGTTGTTCAGCCCTATATCGGCGTCGAGCACGACCGTCCGTTCGCCAGCGGCGGCGAGACTGCGCCCGAGATTGGCGGTTATCGTCGTCTTTCCGACTCCGCCTTTCCCGCTCGTGATTACGATGGATCTTGCCATATCGGATATTATCTTACTATATTATTACGGTCGAAAACCGGAATATATTACGGAAAAAACACGAATGGCGGCGAAGCCGTTCAATGCGCTCCGCCGCCGTGTATTTTCGTCTATTCTGTCGTGGCTTTGTAAATTCCGGAAAATCCGGCGCTGACGCACGACCCGCCCCTCGACGGAAACGGTGCAAAGGCTCCGATCCGCAATCAGCGCTGGCTGAGTATCTCGTTGAGCAGCACCGTATTGGACAGCAGTTTGCCGCCGCCGAGCACCGCGGCGTACTCCGCGTCGGGATGCACGGTCACGGGTATGTGCAGGCGGTCGGACATC
>ULSO01030809.1_pt1 | contig 19565 bp, 2 predicted proteins | sample 1956701 | NCBI WGS metagenome assembly ULSO01 (sample SAMEA4835708, study PRJEB28245) | human gut metagenome | biome: gut microbiome; material: fecal sample | place: Denmark | collected 2008 | reverse complement strand
CCAGCCATAACAAAAGCACCAGCTATCGCGATTAACACATAGATGCATGATACGAAGACAATAATTGCTATTGTGCGATAGTAAGAGTGTTTGGATAGTTCTTCGTAAGTTGTACGCTGATCATTATCCATATTGAAGTGAAGCGGCATATCCTCAGCAGATCGTTCAAACCAGATGTAAAAATCCAATTGCTCATCAATCACCCAAGTCTGTTTAGTCATGCGATCTTGATATTGGTATATACAAAACTCCTTCCTGCCAGGAGAAACCATTACCGTCACGGTTTTTCCCTTATAGGTCTTGATCGTAACTTCACCATCAATCTCAACGTACAAGGGTCTTCCCAACAGATATTTTGAGCAGCGAATTGTGAGGGGCATACTGCCACTAACAGCGCTACCTCGCCGGTAAGATATTTTTGGTTTCCTACCTGGCAATAAGACTACGCTAGACAGTATGATGTAAAGTAAGGCAGCACCGCCAGCACCAACGATCAATAGGTAAAGAAGGAAAGAAAGGTGCTCAATTGCAAAATAATCAAAGACGACTACCAATAAGCCGACGCCGAGAGCCAAGACAATGATTAAACAATCTTTTTGATTATCATTCATCTCAGTTCCCTTCTTAGTTTACAAAAACTGGAACGATATCTGAGCTCTTAAAAAGATCGCTGATTTGACAAAATGGAACCGTTGAGTTGCTAAGAGTTAATAAATTATAAATTGAATAAAAAGATGAAAGACTGCGCTTGGGCAGTCTTTGTTTAGTTAGTCTTTAACGTTTGTCTCACTGTTTCTTCTTCAGGAAGTAGTAGGCTAAAGCCACAATGAGGAGGATGACGACAATTGCTGCGATTGCGTAGTAAAGCGTGTTGTCATTGTCATCTTTTGCCGGTTGGTCTGGTTTATCCGGGTTGTCCGGCGTTACTGGTTCCTGAGCTTCGTAGACGATGACGAACTTTGATAAGTGGTTGGTCTCGAATAATACTTTACCATCTTTGTAAGTTCCTTTCATCTTCTCGACAGTGCCATCATCTTTGAGATAGTAAACAACGATGTTGTTGGGATCTTCACCGTCTTTGAGTTCATACGGTATTGAGACAGTGATTGTTTTACCGTTGAAGCTCTTGACATACTCGCTGCCGGCGCGGATGTTGATGTCGTAGACTGGATTGTCACCGACCGTCTTCTTCTGCTCTTCAGTCAGCATATCTTTAGCATTCTTCAGCTCAAAAGAGATTGAATCGCCCGTCATATTTTCAAGAATGCTTGAGAGGAGAGTTTTATCAATTGAGATTTCTCCTTCTGAAGTCATTATTAAAATAAAGGTGATGTGGTCATTGTCAGCAATCTTTTCCAATAGTTTGGTTAGATCAGCAATAAGGACGGTTACGGAAGAAACTGCACCTTGCACATCATCAAGATTTACAAGTGCTAGTGAATTAGACCCAGAAGAAATTGCCTTTTGAATTAACTCATTTACAGTTTTATCATCGAGGTTAAGCTTTACATCATCATTGCTATCAGGAGTTGTTGGTTTTTCTGGTACAACTGGTGGAGTCACCGCTGTTCCTCCGCCTCCTGAACCTCCAGAGAGTGGTATCAGCTTTATGTAAAGACAGACATTCTCTACAATTTTAACATCAGGATCATATTTTTGAGTGAGATTTTTATCAGTATACCACCCATCAAGATTGTAACCATAATTGCTAAAATCTTCATCCATTAGACCCAAGTCGTTAACAGACAGAAGATCCTTTCCCAAATAAATTGTTCCAATTGCGTCTTGGATATATCTGGTCATGTCCAAAGTTAAAGAGCATACACCATCGATTGTAAATGTCTGATCATCTGTAACTTCAATTGGATCTGGGTATCCCAAATACTGTACATTTTCAATATATAATGTATAATTTCCAGATTTTATCTTAGCGGTTGTTTCATATGTTCCTAACTCCACTTGTGATTCTTTTAGAGGTATTTGTTTTAGAATGGAATTGTCATGATAGCCTAGAGAGATGTCTAATTGAGACCATGGTTCATTCTGAGCATTGTATATTTTAATGACAACGTCACAAAATTTACTCCATTTTGCATATAATTGCATATTTTCAGTAATTATGTATTCAAAATTCCAAGGATATTTAGAATCATCACCAACATACCACCAACCTTCAAAGATGTAGCCATCTTTTTTGGGATCCGAGGGAGCTGTAGTCTTCTGATTTATTTCAACAACTTGAGTAGTAAAGGTAACATCATCACTAATATATTCTACGGAATAACCCCACTTCGCATAAAGTACAATGTTTGTCGTGACTGTGTCGTTTTCAAAATCCCAGGGAGTTGTAAAATCTGCATCGGAGTACCAGCCAATAAAAGCATTTCCTGTTTTGGTGGGGTTTTCAGGTTTTACAATTTTTTGACCAGCTTCGATTGATTGATGATTAACAAGCGAACCACCCGTGGAATCAAAACCCACTGTATAGGGTGAAGAGTTTTGGATAGTCACATCTGAAAAATCTATAGAATACCTCACATATTGTTCAGTGGTCCAATCAATAGAGATTGATGCTTTGTTTGAATGGTTGTTTGGATCGCCTAAATCAAAATAGAAGGTGTAGTAACCATTGTCTTCTCCATCAAATGAATTTTGTTCGATGGAGTAGTAATAATTGGCGTCAATCCAGTCGGCATACACCTTTGAACTTTCAAACTCTGCATCCAGAGGAGCTTTAAATCCTATGCCAATCCAATAACCCCAATCTCCATTAGCATTTCGATGATAGGGAACGTTTTTAGCAGTCACATAGATTGTTGATTCATAGCCGCCCGAAGTTGATAGAACGGTTAATCCATATTCCTGCAGGTCTGTATCGATTGGTTGTTCGCCAGGATTCGGATTATCAGCTATAGGAGCAGTTTTTACCTCATCGCTAGGTATGGAAAGCAGTACTTTTGAAAAATTTAAGTTGTATGTGTATGTTTCATACTTGTTACCATCCCAAGCAATTTCGATTAGTGTTTTTAGAGGTTCGGCATTCACGTCTACATAAAAACATATGTATTTTTGAGAAGTGTTGTCCAATACTACAAAATCGTCTTCTTTGGCATTGACAAATGATGCATTGACGGGCTGTTCAGTAAAGAGATACTTTACATTACTCCATGTTACTCCTTCGGGCACAGGTATTGCTACACCAACCCAATAGCCAAGATTTCCTTCAGCATTCATGTGTTCTGTAATACCAGTTGCAATAATGTGTAAATTATAATGGTTTGTAATACTTGAATGTGAAGACGCTATTAATGAATAGTCTTCAGGAGTTATGAGCTTAGTCGGATCTCTTTGATCAACCAATGGTGCAGCAATAGCGAGACATTTATCATCTTTTAAACCCAATTCTAGATCATAGATGCCGGGAACATACTCAGATCTAAGATATTTAGTTCCATTTCCATCCCAATCCACCGTGAAATTAATTAGATCGGTTTTACCATCCAGTCTTATCACATAAAAAATGTAATTGGAATTTTCATTATATTCATCATTAAAATCTTTAGCTATGTCTGAATAACTATACTCGGTTGTGTATTCAGTTCTATTTCCATTGTCATCATATCCCACATGCTTAGACAATATTGGACCATCAACATTAGCTAAATCTGAAAGTATTAGCTCATCTGGTAAATTCAATTTGAATACTAGGTAATTTCCTTCTTGCAGTTCAGTATCATTGGCACAATATCCCTCAAATCCTGAAACATAGGGTAGAAAACCACTAAAGTTGATGAAATTTGATTGGAAGATGTGCAATTCTTCTACTAAATTGCTCACTGGCATCCCATAAACTGTATCAAGTTCATCAGGATTTTGCCCTAGAACCCCAAACTCCGCAACAGAGGGCATGGAACCATTTGGTAAAATCAAATACTTGCGATCTGCAGATGAGAAGGAAAGCAGTTGATCGGGAGAATGTGATGTGTTTGCAAGCGTATTTTCGATAAAGGTTAAGGATGATAATGTTGATGAATTATTTGTAGAGATCTTCAGGACATTTCCATCATCATATGCATTCTGAGGCACTGAAGACACGTTGCCATCATATTGGTGTGAGTCAATAAAGTTAGGTGTGGCACCATAATCTTTAATAAAACGATTATCTAAAATAGAAATGCCCACTGTAGAAGATAAATCAATACGAATTGCTCGGCCTCCAGACGTATCTTTAAACGAGATGTTATCAGAAGTCATAGTTGAAAAGTGATCATTATCATGATCCCAATCAACTAATATATTACGACTGATTTCCAAATCTGATTTTAAATTAGTGATTTGAATTGCATTAAAATCTGTGTTCAAAATTGTGTTTCTATATAGCCGAATGTTGCCACCTGCGCAATCGATTAAAATTCCTCTTGTTGAAGCAGATGTGGACGTTGATTCCATCGGATAATTTTGATTATTAATGTAACAGTCAGATATGTGTATTTCACCTGCACAATTGATGAGACTAATCGCATTCAGATTGTCAGGAGAATCATCTGGAGAAGATAATTCTAAAAATGTACACCCACCAATGTAGATGGATCCAGAGTCAATGGCGGAGATTCCGCAGTTTTTGAAATTAATTCCGCTCACTGAAGCCGAAATATCTTTTCCTACTTGCAAACCAGCGTTTAAAGTAATGTTGTTTTTCTGGCCCATGGGTGAATAAGACATGCGATTTACAAAGGAGATTTCGCTGTTTAAGCCATTGGTACCTAAAAATACTTTTTCATTGAAAATAAAACTTCCCAGTAGTGATGTGGATAGCCAGGGTTTACCATTAATATTATTTATAACAGAGTTAAATGTAAACGAAATATTAAAGGTCATTGCTTCATCATTCTGATTTATTAAAATGAGATGTTCACTTGAGGTTATCTCTATTCCAGATTTTTCATTATCTGCAGCAGTATATACACTATTCAAAAAAACAATATTTTTGTAATCAGAAGTTAAGGCTTTTGTGATAGACTTATAAGGTTTAGAATTAGTTCCTTCACCTGTTTCATCATCACCAGTATCCGAATTCACGAATACAGAATTTGAGTCGTTGAATTCTGAATCATCGTTACTCAAAACAGTCTCATTGGAAATGTGATTTTCCTGTACCCCCCCCCCAGGCAGATCAGCCTGAGTTAAGGGTACAAAAAGCATCAAAGCCGTAATCAACAGCGCTGATGCCAGTATCAATTTACTTTTTTTATTCATAGATTCACCTATTTATTTTAGGGGTTTTGTTTAGGTTAAAGTGTTTAGATAGCAATTGTTGCATTAGAAAGCAAGGGGCCATGGTTTGCACAGAGGTGTTTGTATTAACCCTGTCAAAACCACAACTAGCATTTGCTTTACAGATGCACGCTGTTGGGTGATAGATGGTAGTATATTTAGGAGTATTATATGGATTCTCGATAGAGATAAAATTCAATCCGTACGCATATTTCGTCTAAGATATGGATCTCATTTACCAAGTAATTCACAGATGTCTGATAAAAAGCTTTGACAGATCGACTGAAAAAGTTAAGATATGACAATGATGAAAAGACCCAGACCATATTTTAAAACAAGTTTACTAAAGTCGTATTCGACAAAACCTATCAAATAATCCTTCTTCCATAAATGGAGTGACAGCATTGCTGTGTTCTTGCATGCCATGAGATCTTTCACAAGATGTCGACGGTGAGCAAGTATCGAGCATCTCGTGATCGTTCTTCGAAAGAACTTTAAAGCAATGCTGTCCTTTTTTGAAAGAGTTTGAGACTGTCAGTCAGAGACTGACAGGTTTTGTTGAGTTTAGTGTTTAAGCGGTTACTAACTGCTTCTGCAAGTCAAAGTAAAGCGTAACTGTTGGCTGTGTGGTGTTGTTATAACCGTTAGCTTCTTTCGATTCGACTTGCGTAGTGATGGCGTTGGCACCGACGATTACCTGATCAAGACTGGTCTCACATTTGACGATACCCGCGAAGGTTCCCTGAATGTTCAAGGTGGAGCTGCCTTTAAGCAGTACGTAAGCGGCCGGTCTCTGTGGGTATTCAGTGGTTGATGTGTTATCTACATCGATGAATTCATCGTAGAAGACAACTTTCTTACCTGAAGGTACTGTCAGAGTTGCGTCGTCATAAACAGTCAAAGTTGCTCCAGTGAGGAATTTGAAATCATTGTTGAAAACATAGTCTCCATCATGCAGTTCAAAGGAGATGTCTCCATCAATAGGGTAGGTAACTTTGCTGGTTGTCAAAGCTTTACTTATACCACCAAAAGAGAAGGTAAGTGTGCTGTTGTCAGCAGTAGCTCCTCCGTAGATAGCGATGTTGACTCTGTCAGCCAAGGAATCATAGGTTTTGACAACGTAGGCGTTGGCGGCTAACCTGAGTAAACCATTGGTGTTATCAATTTGTGGATATTTTGTATAATTGAAGGTGCTGCCACCATACATTTTAACATTACCCATAAACGAAGCTCCCGAATTAATGATTAATTTTGATTCGATGTTGTGACAATTGTACTCATTAATAGGGAAAGGATCGCCATATCTGTTGAGGAGAAGGTTCAAACGACCGCCCATTAAGTTAAGGGCATGTGTACCGCCTCTCCAGCTTTCAATAACGAATAAGTCTCTGACTTCCGCACCAGATTCAGCTGTTACGGTACCGCTGCCGATGATGTAACCACAGTTATCGAGAAGGCCACCGCTCTTAACAAGAATGTCTCCTGCTAAATTGATCTGCGCATAGCCGCCTCTGATATCCTGATCATAATCACCACCAGCAGGGTAACCAGTAACTGCATTGACTAAAACGCTTCCTTCAATCGTGAGGGTAACGTTGGTAGGGACGGTTAATGACCGATAGAGTGCTTTAACACTCGTTGTCGAACCATCGGGGTTGTAACCAGTTGCAGTATAACCCACATCGTTATCCATACAGGGCAGGAGTAAGAACACTCCCGCTTTGACCGTGGCATTAGAGGTCATTGTATAATCGTCAAGTAAGACGACAGTCTGACCGCTCACTGCTGCAGCTAATGCTGACTCCAATGAATCGTAGGTAGTGTCTCCGATGCTTGCCACTGGCGTGTTTTCGGCAGCTAATGTTACTTCATTACTGGAGCTGTTGTCATCCAGCCCACCGGCAATAAAGCAGCATGCTGCCAAGAGGACTAAACAGCCTGCGGCGCATACCAATTTATGTTTGTTTTGCATTTATTTTTCCTCCTAACTTATTTTGAAGAGATTGTTACATCTCCATTAGGCATGATAAATGAATTATTACTAATCCATATAATTTCGCCTGTCGTTGATGTTACAGTCAAATCATTCATGGTGTATCCTGAGTTTTGATCGAAATCGATAACGACTAATTCCCCAGCAGCTAGACGAGTATGTTCATTCGTATAATCTGCATTCAGCGTGGGAATTGCTCCCAAAGCGGAGTTGTTTACTGCTACGTAAACATACCACCTAAGCAAGGGATCTTTAAAGGTATTGTTGAACCAATCTGGACTGAGTGAGTTGGGATCCTCGAAGATTAGATTGTCATCCAATGATTCGTTCGGTCCATAACCAAGATGTTTGGTTGTGACGCCACTTAGAGAGTTGTCGACAACTAATGAATGGTGCCCATATTTACTGACATCATAGTGATCGAAGGAAAGATGATAGACATCTGTATAACGGATACCCGTTTCACTTGAAGTGCAGTAGTACTGCCCATAGCCACCATACCCAGTTCCATCGTCCATAAATGCTTGAGAGATCTTACCATTCATGCCAGTTATGGGGACGTTCATATTTTTCAATAATTTCATAGCGTCGCTATACAGATTGTATTGATCATTTATGGCTCGATCGATTCCAATTCTTACCTTAGCCGTTGTGAATGATTGGTCCATAGTATAGCAGCCATAAACTGCATCAGGATGGCCAACTAGAGCAAAAGGCACGGAAAAATTCGCCATTAAACCATTGAAGAATGTTTCATTGTCATTTTTGGAGATGACTTTGAAATATTTTTCATCATTTTCCATACCAATGTAGGCTGAGAGGATTGCAGAGCTAAGATCATCACGAGCTAACCTACATAACTGCTCGATTTGGAGGAAGTAGGTTAACTTCGCTTCTTCAACTGCGTCAGAGTCTTGTTTGAAGATGATTCTATATCCCGATAGTTCAACTGCATATTCTGCTAGATTATCAGCCCATAAGGTATTATCATTCGGCAGATAAGCTAAGAATGTCGAAGCGGCATCAGTTCTTCCTGAATCGCTGTTGGCGGCGATTGTCTGTCCGCCAGTCGCTTCTGAAATCTTACTGATTAAGCCTGCTGCGTCAACCTTGGGATTGATGATCGAAACTGTTAGTGTGGTACCGCTGAGGCTGAGATGATAATCTACCGAGGTATCATTATTAACTAATTTTTCTAAAGCCGCGGTAGGATTATTGACCAGACTCACAGACAATTGAAGATTACCTGTAACAGCCGAGATGGTAAAGTTGTAGGTGTTTCCTGTGGATGATGAAGCATTGATATTGCTATCTCCAAATACAATTACCGGGTTGTTAGATCCTAAGCTGCCATTGAAGGTAATTGTAAATTTAAAATCACCTCCATATGCAATTGAGCTGGGATCGTAACCATCTGCCACTTCCACAGTGTATGTCACTCCTGCAAGCTCATTGTTCGGGAGTGTTACTTGGTAATGGTTGATGCTCCAGACCGCATAGAGTGTTACTTTTCCACCATTGGTAGAAGTAAGATTTACTACAGGCTGCTGATTATCATACTTTTTCGAGCCCTCTGCGGTTTCAGACCAGCCAACGAAAGTGTGTCCATCCTTTACAAAGGAATTTTCAGTAAGTGCTTGTTCTTCACCATAGACAAACTTCTGATCTCTTATTGAACCGCTTGTCGCCCCATTCCCTTCAAAATGAACAGTATAGGTATTAGCAGTCCAATTCGCAATATATTCTCTGTTGCCAATAGAACCTTTTGCAATCTCAACGGTCATTTGGGCTTTGGCAAGGTCTGTACCAGTCCAACCAGCAAAAGTATATCCAACTTGGGTAGGGTTGGTAAGCGTTATTGTATCTGATTCAATTGTATAATTAAGCGGATTATCAGAAGAAACGCTGCCACCATTCAGGTTGTAGCTGATGCTGTAACTTGTAGGCCCCCAGACAGCATAAAGTGTAATTGATCCACTGGGTACAAGATTTGTCACATTCTGTGTGTTCGCATAGTTCGTTTCTGTATCGGGATTAGACCAGCCTTGGAAGTCATAACCTTCTTTAGTGAAGGTGTTCGGAGCTAAATTCTGAGCTACATCATAAGTGAATTCTTGATTTTCCATAGTGCCGGTTCCGCCGTTAGCATTGAAGATAACTGCGTATTTGTTAGGCGTGAACTTAGCGTAGAAAGTCTTGTCTCCTACGGACTGTGCGGGAATTTCTGTTACTTGTGCTCCCATACAATCAATGGTCTCATACCAACCACCAAAGGTATAGCCTTCTTTAGTTGCATTAGTCGCTAATGTTTTAGCAGCTTCGTAGGTGTACGAATCAGGTTGCAGACCGGAGATTGTATTTTCTCCATCTTTGTAAATAATTGCATAGTTTGTTGCTTCCCAGTGTGCTGTGAGGTTATAATCTCCAATAGTTGTTCCTGCCACATAGGTGAACTCTTGATTTCCATTGTACCAGCCGATGAAGGTGTAACCAGTCTTCACAGGTGTTAATAGATCAACCATCTTGCCAATTGTATAGGTAATACTATCGATTGCACCGGCACCATCACTGTTGAAAGTTATGGTGTATTCCTCGGCAGTCCATTGGGCATAAAGTGTTGTTCCATTGACCGGAACAGTATCTGTTGCAAAGTCCCACGCTTGTGTAAATTCAGCATCTTTGTACCAGCCAGCAAAGTTGTAACCGTCTTTGGCAGGAGCTGTTGGTTCAGCGATCTTTGTGCCGTAATCAGCATTGATTGCTGCTACCTCTGTTCCACCATTGCTGTTGAAAGTTATGGTATATTGATTCGCAGTCCATTTAGCATAGAGTGTGATACTTTCAGCCGGCATTGTCGTGAAGGTGTATTCGTTCTTTAGAGCATCATCAGTGTACCAGCCAGCAAAGGTGTGACCTTCTTTTTCGGGAGCAGTAGGTGCAGTAATGGTTGTGCCGTAATTGGCCGTGATTTTATCTACTGCTGATCCACCATTGCTGTTGAAAGAGATCGTGTATTCATTGATCTGCCAGACAGCATAGAGATTGATTGCTCCATTGTCGTTGGCAGTGAGATTAGTTACTGAGACCTTGTCTGCGTATTTTACATCTCCACTTGAAGACTCAGACCAACCTTGGAAGTCATAACCATCTTTAGTGAAGGTGTTCGGAGCTAAATTCTGAGCTACGTCATAGGTGAATTCTTGATTTTCCATAGTGCCGGTTCCGCCGTTAGCATTGAAGATAACTGTGTATGTGTTGGGCGTGAACTTAGCGTAGAAGGTTAAGTTACCAGTTGTTCCTGTTGCAATCTGCGACACAAGTTCTGTTAGCTTTTTATCACTGTACCAACCATCGAAGGTATAGCCTTCTTTTGTTGCATTTTGAAGAGTTATTGTTGCGGTTTCAACGGTATAACTGGTTGGATTGGCTGAGTTGTTTTTTCCATCATCTAATTCATAAGTGATGCTGTAGCTGATTGCCTCCCATTTAGCATAGAGCGTGATGTCCCCAGCCGGCATCGTTGTTGCCGTGAATTCGATGTTGAATGTTCCGTTGTCTTCAAACCAGCCCATGAACTTATAGCCATCATAAGTTGGTGTAGGAAGTGGGTCAAGATTGGTGTTATAATCCTGAGTGATTGATCCCACGTTTGAACCACCGTTGCTGTTGAAGGTGATGGTGTAGTGGTTGATCTTTAAATTCGCATAGAGATCTTTGTCACCGACGGTTACTCCAGGCGAGTAGAAGAATGCTGAGGATGAATCTTTTTCAAACCAGCCGGTGAACGTGTAACCTTCCTGCGAGATTTCGGGGAGAGTCATAGATTTTGTCTCGATCGTATATTTTATTGAAGTTACTGACTCGGTACCGTTGTAGAAGTTGATGGTGTATGTATCAAGAGTCCAATTAGCATAGAGATCGATGTTCTCAGCCGGCATTGTGTTGGTTGTGAAATCCCATTTGTTAGTCAGATTAACATCAGTACACCAGCCTTCTAAAGTGTAACCCTTTTTTGCAGATACTGATGGTACTTCGATTAAACTGCCATAGTTAACAGGTACAGTCGAATCTTTATCAATATTGTTGGGATGGAATGTTACTTCGTAAGTGTTGATGGTAAACGAGCCTCTCACTGCTAGATTGCAGGCGGGCATGGTTGCTGGGGCTGTCTCCAACTCTGTTTCTGCTCCATTTTCAACTTTATACCAGACCCAGCCGGAGAAAGTATGACCTTCTTTAGTCGGTTGGTCCATTGGAGTTATTGTTTCTCCAAATTCAACGGACAGAGGAGTACCATATTGATTTTCGTCAACATAGTAGGTTATGGTGTAGGTGTTGGCGTTGAAAGATCCAGAGACTGTTATATCACGATCCGGCATGGTTTCTGGCAATTCGGGACTCCAACCTGAGAAAGTCTTACCCTCAGTACTGGCTGGTTGATACGCGGTGATAGTCGCGCCAAAGTTATAGGTTTGAGTTTCAACTTTTTCATTATCGATCCAATATGTGATGGTGTATTGGTTGATATCAAAGACCGCGTTGAAGGTAAGATTCTCAGCCGGCATTGTTGCTGGTATCTCTGCACCCCAGTCTTTGAAAGTATAGCCAGTCTTAGTCGGGTCAGCAGGTTTGGTTACAGCTTCACCATAATCTATTTCGTATGATTTATATTTCTCACCATTCACTTTGTAAGTTACAGTGTATTGATTCACAGTCCATTTAGCATAGAGTGTGATGCTCTCAGCCGGCATTGTCGTGAAGATATATTCGTTCTTTAGAGCTTCATCAGTGTACCAGCCAGCGAAGGTGTGACCTTCTTTTTCGGGAGCAGTGGGTGCAGCAATGGTTGTGTCGTAATTGGCCGTAATCGCTGCTACCTCTGTTCCACCATTGCTGTTGAAGGAGATTGTAGAGGAATTTACTGTCCACTGTGCATACAGTGTGAGATTTTCAGTTAATTTCCAAGGTTCAAATTTGTAATCTAAAGCATATTCTCTACCTGAACCGTCTGTCATAGTGTTCCAAGCAGTAAGGCTGTGTCCCACTCTGCTGAAGTTGGCTCCGTTATTGAGAACGACTGTTGAATCATAAGTGGCAGAAGTGTTTTCAATGCTTCCTTCGCCGCCATTATTGTTGTAGATTACTGAGAAAATCTGCGCAGTCCAGACGGCATAGAGGTCAATTGTTCCATTGTCGTCGGCAGTGAGATTAGTTACTGAGAGTTTGTCTGCGTATTTTACATCTCCACTTGAAGACTCAGACCAGCCTAGGAAGTTATAACCTTCTTTAGTGAAGGTATTTACCATTAAGTTCTGAGCTTCGCCATACTTGAAGTTCTGAGATGTTGTAGCGTCTGTTCCATTGTTAGCATGGAAGACGACGGTGTAGGAGTTGGCAATCCACTTGGCATGCAGTGTTGTGTCACCAGCGGGGACGGTATCTACTTCGAAATTCCAGGCAGTTAGACAATCAGCATCTTTGAACCAGCCGGCGAAAGTGTAACCAGTCTTGACTGGAGCAGTTGGTTCGTCGATGGTTATGCCGTAATAGGTGGTGATTGCTGTTACACCAGTTCCGCCGTTGCTGTTGAAGGAAATTGTGTATTGATTGATAATAAAGCTAGCATGAAGGTCGAAATCACCAACGGTTGTTCCTTTAACATATTCGAAGGGTTTGATCGCAGCCGCTAAATACCAGTTGTCGAAAGTGTAACCTTCCTTAGACACTGAGGGCATCTCAATTGAATCGGACTCAACTGAATATTTTACCGATTTAACTAATTCATTATCTTTGTAGAAATCAATGGTGTAGACTTCAAGTGTCCACTTGGCATAGAGTGTTGTTCCATTGACCGGAACGGTGTCTGCTGCAAAGTCCCACGTTTGTGTAAATTCAGCATCTTTGTACCAGCCAGCAAAGGTGTAACCAGTCTTGACTGGAGCGGCTGGTTCGTCGATGCTTGTACCATAATCGGCAGTGATGTTCCCTACTGCAGATCCACCATTGCTGTTGAAGGAAATTGTGTATTGGTTAGCAGTGAATTTAGCATAGAAGACCTTAGCGCCCGAACTGCCAATCGGTATGGAAGTAATCTTGTTTCCCGTGCAATCGGCATTGTTGTACCATCCGCCAAAGGTGTAACCATCTTTAGCTGCGGTGGGGAGAACAACGTTTTCAAGGATTGTATAGGTATTGGGCGATAAACTGAGAGTATTGCTACCATCGAAATAAATGATGGCAAACGGCTCAGCTGTCCAAGATGCATAGTAGGACCTGTTGCCACTTGTTCCTTTACTGATTGTGAAGACAGCTTCATCAGATAAGTCTGATTTTTCATGCCAACCGGCAAAGACGTATCCAGTTTTTTCCGGTGTTGGCAGAGTTACAGTTTCTTCAATCGAGTAGCTATTTGGTGCAAGATTCAACTGTATTCCATCATAATATTTTATAGTGTAAGCAGTTGGGCTCCATTTGGCATAAAGAGTCAGATTGCCGACTGTCTCATACTGTTTGAAAGTAAAGAGAGAAGTCAGATCCTCATCGAGATACCAACCCTGGAAGTCATATCCCGTTTTGCTAAGCTCCTTGAGTGATAAGGAATTGTCAGCGGTTGTGTATTTCACAGCCTCAAGAGTTTCCTCATTATTAGTAACAAAGGATATTGTGTACTCAATGGCCTCCCATTTAGCATAGAGTGTTGTCTTTCCAGTGATGGAAGTGGTGAAATCATACACTTCCGTTAATTCTTGATCAGCATACCAGGCAATGAATTTAAAGCCTGAGCGAGTAGGATCATTTGGCTTTTCAGCAGCCTCGTTGTGATTGATTATCTGATCCGCTACCGAACTTCCGCCGTTTGATACAAATGAGACAGTATACTTTGAAACATCCCATTTAGCATAGAGGGTGATGTTTCCAGAAGTGATGTCGTCGGGATTGCACAACTGCGTTAGAGCAACATCTAGGTACCAGCCGACGAAAAGACTTCCTGTTTTTTCGGGAGTAGGCAATTCAATCTCATCTCCAACAAAATATTTTATTGGCGATTGCTCAGAGCCTCCGTTGGAATTGAAGGAAATTGCGTATTGATATTTAGTTTCGAAATGAAGATTTACAAACCTAGGATAATCTTCTGGTGCATCTTTTAAATACCCATTGGCTTCGATTGTGTCGATCTCTAGCGACAGCGCGTCGTTAGCATTTACAATAGCATTTCCAAGCATTCCATCGAAACAGATTGTGCCTGCAAAATTCCCATAGATGTTGAAAGTTGAGTTGTCCATCAGCCTAAGAGTAGCAGCGGGCCTAATCGGATATTCAGTAGTACTAGTATTATCTACATCATTAAATTCATCATAAAGCACTAGCGTATTCCCAACATATTTATCGCCATCGTAATACGTGGCGTTCAACGTTAGTGAAGAATTTTCATAAAGTGTGACTTCAACGCCAGTTAATGCTTTGAAACTGTTTTCAATAACATAGTCACCATCATGCAGGCCAAATGAAAGATCTCCATCGATCGGGTAGATAAATGCCTTGGTAGATAGCTGCAGACCCACGATCATGAGGGTGCTGTGACTGAACTTAGCTCCACCATATATTTCAATTGTCGTTCTTCCCTTATCGAGCGGTGAGGACCCGTTTTGCACATCGGCATCATAGCTTTTCAGCAGGTGTGCACCATCATTCAACCTAATCATACCATTATCGTTATTAACTTGTGGGAAACGAGTGTAGTGGTATGAATTTTGAGCATACATTTTCACATTGCCCAATAGAGATGCTCCTGAATTAACTAATAAATCAGATTGAATATTGTGACAGTTGTATTCACTATAAGGGTAGATGTCAGGGAATATTTCAAATGCCTGTGAACCTCCTCTCCAATTTTGCACAATGTACATATCTCTGACTTCTGCACCGGCTTCGGCAGTTACTTGTCCATTGCCAGTGACATAACCACAGACTTCGAGAATACCTCCGTATTTAACAATGATGTTTCCTTCGAGAAGGATCTGTGCATAACCGCCGGTAATGTCCATATCAAAGTGGCCTGCCGCCGGTCTGCCGGTTACAGCATTGACTAGGACTTGTCCCTCAACATTTAATATTACATCTGAAGGAATAGTCAACGTGCGATAAAGAACGCTCAGATCTTCTCTAGAAATTGAAGTTCCGTCGGGATTGTGCACTTTCTCATAAATAGCCGTTAAATCATAACCTTGATCGTCAGCAGCACATGGTAAGACTAAGAAGACATCTTTTGGTACAGTAACGTTCTGCGCGAGTGTGTAATCCTGAATGAGGATTACTTTGTCGCCGGCGACTGCTGCCGCTAAAGCTTCTTCCAGCGTTTGGAAATTGTTGCTGCCGAGGTTGGCTACATAGTCTGCCGCATAAGTTACCATAACTGTAAGATTACTGGTCATGATGCCGGCGACAATTGTTTTATCAGGCAGCAGATTGGTGATTGCTGGTGAAGATATGGAATATTCTGTTCCGTGTTCTAATACGTCACTATAAGCTGCATGAAGCTGTGTACCATCTTTATCAACATAATTGATTGTTAATGTGTACTTATTGAGCTCCCATTTTGCATAGAGTGTAATGTCTTTTGCCGGCATCGTTGTTGCCGTGAACTCCTTGCTGAAAGTTCCATTGTCTTCAAACCAGCCTAGGAACTTATGTCCATCATAGGTTGGTGTAGGAAGTGGGCCAAGAGTAGAATCATAATCTTGAGTGACTGATCCCGCATTGGAACCACCGTTGCTATCAAAGGTGATGGTATATTGGTTGATCTTTAAATTCGCATAGACATCAATGTCGCCGACAGTTACTCCCGGCGAATAGAAGAATTCTGATGATGAACCTTTTTCAAACCAGCCGGTGAACGTGTAACCTTCCTGCGAGATCTCAGGGAGATCCATGGGTCCTGTCTCGATCGTATATTCTATTGACTTGAATAACTCATCTCCATTGTAGAGGTTGATGGTGTATGTATCAAGAGTCCAATTAGCGTAGAGATCAATGTTCTCAGCCGGCATTGTGTCGGTTGTGAAATCCCATTTGTTAGTCAGATCAGCATCAGTATACCAGCCTTCTAAAGTGTAGCCCTTTTTTGAGACATCTTGTGAAGGTACTAATTCTTCAAAAATCACATTTGCTGTATATTCCTTGCTATTGTTGTTGGGATGGAATGTGACCTGATAGGTATTGATGTCCCATTTAGTGTAGAGTGTGAGATTGCCGGTTGTTCCTGCGGCAATGGTGCTTACTTTGTTAATGAAGTCAGCATCAGTAAACCAGCCTTGGAAGTTATAGCCTTCTTTGACGGGATCTTTGAGGAGAATTGCTGCTGATTCATAATTGTAACTAGCAGGATTATCCGCAGAGTTAATTCCGCCGTCTAATTCGTAAGTGATGTCGTATTCAATCAAAGTCGGCGCATATACCGCTTGATAAGTTGCATCTTCGGTTACGGTAACAACTGCTGGTGTCCACGATACGAAAGCATATGTGTACTTTTCATCAGCATCCCTCTGTGGATTGTCGGGAATGTTTACAGTATCTCCGTAATGATATGTTTCAGAAGAGATTACTGAATTGTTCCAATCAACAAAGGTGATGGTGTAGTCGAGAGGAGTGAAAATTGCCGAAATAATAACATTGCTCTCGGGCATGGTGAATTTGTTATCAACAAGAGTAATTTCACTACCATTGACAGTTTTTACCGATAATGATTCTAATTCATAACCAGGATTGGCAGTTACGGTAATAACTATCTCCGTGCCGGCAGCTACGTGATTATTGCTGAAGGAGACTGATCCTCCCGTAATATTTTTATCTAATTCAATATCAAAGATGGTTTGAATCCAGACGGCTGTTAAAGTGACGTTGGTGTCAACTACTGTAAGCTTCTCACCTGGATGATATACAACTCCATCATATGCCCATCCACCGAAGGTGTAGCCTTCTCTAGTAAGTTGATATGAACCTTCTGTTGGGTAACCGGGACCAAAGACATAGATGGTTGTGTTTGCTGCATAACCAACAGTCAGTGGAAGTTCACCGCTACCGCCGTTCGCATCATAGGTTACTTTGTAAATTTTTATCCAGTTGGCGTATAAGGTAACATCCTTGGCAGGCATGATGGAGAACAGATAGGGCGTTTCGGGGTCACTTTCATACCAGCCCGATAAAATATATCCCTCTTGTGTGACGGAGATTGGTGGTAAAATGGTTTCGCCATATCTCTTCGAAGTTTTTGAGACGGTGGCGTCACCATTCATATAAGTCAGATCATAACTGTTACGATCATAATATATTTTTAAGATCGAAGAACCGTCGGCTTTGATCGTCTTATCTGAATCATTAATTGATTTTTCTGAATTATAGTTGAAACCTTCGAACTGATATAAATCGCTTGGTGTTAGCTCTGAATCAGTGGTTCCGGATTGTCGTGTTACCGAATGTAAGGTATAATCACCTTTATTCAAGGTTTCCTGATAAATGTGTACATAGTATGCAGAAGTCAACGCGTTCCATTTAGCCTTAAGCAGGAGATCGCTGGTTACCGGCGTGTTGAAATCATATTCTGTCTCGCCTGCAGTCCATTGCTCGAAGAGGTATCCAGTCTTAACTGGAGTTGACGGCTTGCTTACTTTATCGCCGTGCTTTATCTGCTGAGTTACTGCGTCCGAACCGTTGTCATAATCGAAGGTAACTGTGTAAGTGTTCTTTTGCAGGCCGTTGAGATAAATGATAAGGTCTGCGTTGACATTAGCAACCGTATAGATGCCATTCTGCGCAGTTAGCTTACCATAACCGATCGCCATTACTTCGATTGCAGAACTTTGGCTATAAGCGTCAGTGAGCTCGATGGTAAAGGAGAATGACTCACCGGCAGCGACAGTATCGCTGCTTGAGTTTGCAATGTATCCTTCATGAGGAACAAAGGTAACTTTGTAATTAGTGGAATTAACACCTTCAACAGTCACGATTTGATCTTCTGTGATGTTAGTAATGGTGTAGATGCCATTTGCAGGCGTGATTATTTGGCCATTGGCTTTAACTGCTAAGTTTAAGGAGCCTTCCGGCGTATCAGCAACGGTAAATGAAAAATTATCGCCGTGATTAACAGTTGAAGCGTTTTTAGCAAGCGGTTCTAAGGTGTAATTTTCACCGGAAGCCAAGGTGACAGTATACTGCTTGATTTCCCACATAGCAGTAAGTTGAAGATCGCCCGTTGAGCCTTTGACAATGGAAGTTACTTTGTGATCGTTTTTATCAAACCAGCCTAAGAAGGTATGCCCAGTCTTAGTTGGTGATTGCAAGGTAATGGTGTCACTTTCAATAGTATAGCTTGCAGGATTGTTAGAATTATTAACTCCACCATCGAGATTGTATGATATCTCGTAGGAGATTGGTGTCCATTTAGCATACAAGGTTATCTCATAGCTTTCACCGCGGACAGTGTCGCTATCGAAGTTCCATGCTTGTGTACAATCTTTATCTTTGAACCAGCCTTTAAAGGTGTAGCCATCTTTTGTGGGATTTGCTGGCTGGACTATTTTTGAATTAAACTCCAGTCCTGAATACTTGAGAAGATCCTCAATACTAAGAGTACCGCCATTGCTGTCAAAGATTACTGCATATTGCGCAGTGTTTTTAATTTCATAAGTTGAAAGGTGATTTGTTGTGATCTCTACACATTTTGTTTCTTCAGAGTAAGTACCATGAACCAAGATTCTTTCGTTACCCTTGATGTAATAAACAGCAATATCCTGAGGGTTCTCTCCTTCTTGTTTGGTGTAAGGTATAGAGATAGTAATTGGTTCAGAGAATTTAGTGACGGGTGTATCGTCATTAGTCTTGATAGTGATATGATAAAGGTTATCTTGTTCATTATCAGCAGTGATTGTTATAGAAATATCTGAGTTGTCTTGCTGGTTGCCTGTAGAAGACTGTGCCGTAGAGATGAGCTGATCGACAACATTTGAAGATAAGGCAATCGAACCTTGAGCAGTTGTCACTATCACATCTTTCTTTTGCTTAGGATCATCAGATTGAGCCTTTTGAACCTGGCCTAAAACTTCACTGGAAATGATGACTTCGTTTACTTTTTCATTAGCACTAGTGTTAACAAGTTCAATTTTACCATTAGAAACTAACTGCTCTATTTGTTCCTGAGCAGTATTGGAGTCTGTTGATAATTCGACGGTTGCTTGTGAATCTGATGCCTCATAGTATATTGACCATTTAGCAGATAATGTTAGATTTGAAATAATTGGTGTAT
>ULSO01097249.1_pt1 | contig 19625 bp, 18 predicted proteins | sample 1956701 | NCBI WGS metagenome assembly ULSO01 (sample SAMEA4835708, study PRJEB28245) | human gut metagenome | biome: gut microbiome; material: fecal sample | place: Denmark | collected 2008 | reverse complement strand
TGGGATCTCGGCCGGGCAGCCATGCTCACCCGCTGGGGCTACTATTTAGGCTGGATTACGCAAAAAGAAGCACTGACGATTCTCTCGGATATCGCACAGGATGCGGTCAAACATTTCGCCAGCTGGCGGGATTTTGGACGTTCCTATCAGTTTGGCGGAGCCCTGTGGAAAGTTCTCTGCGGCGCCGGTGACGTTTTCTCCTATCTGAATTCTTTGACCACGGCCATCAGCGCCCTGCTGGACGAAACGAAAGAGGAGGAAGAAGGCGGACAATGGGCAAAACAGCCCTGGCCGACGGTCGAAACTAAAAAGTGCCATTAAGTCGGCAAAGATCATTAACAACACGGCAGGCCAGCACAGCCTGCAATGACCTTTATTTTTAAAAGCTGTTCTTTTCTGGAAAGCATGTTTTTCTTCCTGTGGGTTATGACACGCGGATATCTTTTATATCCAACGAAGACATGGCCTCTTGATTAAAATGGGCAAGGTACTCATCTGTGCAGCATGGCCATACGCCAATTCACCAATTCACTTGGGACACATAGCAGGATCACTGCTATCTCCCGATATATTCTCCCGCTATCATCGCTTGCAAGGCGATGAGGTGCTGATGGTTTCCGGTTCGGACCAGCACGGGACACCAATTACCGTCAAAGCAGAAAAGGAAGGAGTAACGCCGAAAGAGATTGCTGAGCGTTATCATGAAATCAATAAAAAAGCCATTGAAGACATGGGTATTGAGTTCTCCTTGTTCACTAAAACACATACGGAAAATCATGCAAAAATCGTCAGTGAAATCTTCCTGACATTATTAGATAAAGGTTACTTATTCAAAAAAAGTACTCCGCAGTACTATTGCCCCCATTGTATGAAGTTCCTGCCTGACCGCTATGTGGAAGGAAAATGTCCCACCTGCGGCAATGAGCGTGCCCGCGGCGATCAATGCGAAAACTGCGGCAGTTCCTTTGAAGGCGGCGGACTGGAAGATGCTAAATGCGTGCATTGTTCCACAGCACCGGAGATGAGAGAAACTGAACATTTCTTCCTCAAACTCTCCGCTTTTCAAAAACCGTTGACTGAGTGGCTGGCCGGCAAAGAAGAGTGGAAAAATTCCGTGCAGCTCTTTACCAAAAACTGGCTGGCGGAAGGACTGCATGACCGGGCGATCACCAGAGACATGTCCTGGGGAATTCCCGTTCCGTTAGAAAACTGGGAAGGAAAAAGCATCTACGTCTGGTTTGAAGCAGTCATCGGCTATCTTTCCGCCTCGATCGAGTGGGCTCAGAAAACAGGAAATCCTGAAGCCTGGAAAGCCTTTTGGACGGATCCAGAAGTAAAAAGTTATTACTTCCTAGGAAAAGACAATATTCCCTTCCACACCATTATCTGGCCGGCAATTCTGATGGCTTACGGCGGTCTCAATCTGCCTTACGATGTACCCGCCAATGAGTTCCTCACCTTCAAGGGTGACAAAATGTCTAAGAGCCGCGGCCTTTCCATCGACATCGCTTCCATGCTGGAAAAATACGATGCCGATGCTATCCGCTATTACGCCGCCATCAACATGCCGGAAAACAAGGATGCGGATTTCTCATGGAGTGAGTTCGTTACTAAAAACAACAACGAGCTGGTTGCTACCTTGGGTAACTTCTACCACCGTTCCTTAAGCTTCACACACAAGCATTTCGGCGAGATTCCGGAATACAAAGGCAGTGCGGAAGAAGAGCAGAAAGTGATGGAAGCAATCGCGGCCGCTGCTGATGAAGTAGCAGAGAATTTAGAAAAGTGCGAGTTTAAACGGGCACTGAAAGCAGTCATGGACTTTGCCCAGTTCGGCAACCGTTACTTTGACGGCTGTGCCCCCTGGTCATTAATCAAGAAAGACAAAGACGAATGCGGTTCCGCTTTGAATCTCAACCTGCGCATCGCTAAAGCCCTAGCTATTCTCAGCAACCCCTTCCTGCCGCGGTCTTCGAAAGGAGCCTGGGAACTGCTCGGCTATGACAACAGCATCTATGATGAAGGCTGGGCCTCGCTAAACGTGCCGCTTCCTGAGCACCAAAAGTTAAGAAGTCCGGCGCCCTTATTTACCAAGATGGAAGCGATTGTCGAAGAAACCAATCAATTCAGCGGCTTCAGTTCCCTGAATCTCAAAGTGGGTAAGATAACTAAAGTGGAAGACCACCCTAACGCCGATTCACTGTTCCTCTTGCAGGTAGACATTGGTCAGCCGATTCAGGTAGTTGCCGGCTTGAAGAAGTATTATTCTCACGAGGAAATGCTCAACCGCAAAGTGGTTGTTGTTTCTAATCTTAAACCAGCCAAACTGCGCGGCTGTGAATCACAAGGTATGCTGCTGGCGGCCGACGCCGGTGAGGAATTAGTCATGCTGCTGTCCGCGCCGGAAGACGCTGAGCCGGGTGAAGCAGTTAACAGCGGCCTGCCACAGGGTGAAAAGAGAATTGAATTCAAAGATTTTCAAAAACTTACGCTGCGCATCGGCACGATTGAAGGCAACAAAGTCAACATCGGCCGTGAGCTCAACTGTGACGTTAAAGAAGGCGAGGCGGGCAAAGTAGCTGTATTCCTGCCAGCCGATGACGCTCAGGAAGGCTTGATTTTGCGGACCGCAAGCGGTAAAGCCGTTTCAGTCGGCAGTGGCATGCCGGACGGAGCGAACATTAGATGAAAGCCGATTTACATGTTCACTCAGTCCACTCAACCGGTGACGGCAAACAAACCGTCGCCGAAATTCTTAACGAATGCCGCCTGAAAAACATCGGCGCAGTAGCACTCACCGACCACAATGAAATTGGTGCCTGGGCTGACGCAGAAGACGTCACCGACATCATCATCGTGCGCGGCATCGAAGTCACCACGACTGAAGGTCACATTCTGGCTTACGGCGTAAACCAAAATATTCCTCGCAATCTGCCGATTAAAGAGACTGTTGAGCTCATTCATGCAGCCGGCGGCATTGCGGTGGCGGCTCATCCCTACCGCTGGTGGTCGGGGATCGGCGGAAAAAACGTCAAAGACATGGGTTTTGATGCCGTCGAGACGATCAATGGCCGCTCTTCACCAGGCAGCAACACCCGGGCGCACTGGCTCGCTAAAAAACTTGATCTGCCGATGACCGGCGGTTCCGATGCACATACTTCACCGTCCGTAGGAAGAACATATACTATTATTCCAGACAGCTGTCAGAGTGAGAAAGATATTATTAATGCCATTCTCAACCGTCAGACAGAACCCAGCGGCGAGCATCGCAATCCGCGGGCGGCGTTCAAGTACGTCAGTATCAATATTCTCCGTTGGATGCGGCGCGGCTTCAAAAAAATGTGATGAATGAACGTCATCTTTTTAGTAGTGATTCATCATTGCGAGTTTTATGCGCATAGCCGTACTTCTGCGAGATCACTGCCAACCGAGAAAATGCAATACCGAATGCATTAAGTATTGTCCAAAAGTAAGAACCGGAGTGGAAGCAGTCGTCATGGGCGAAGGCGGCAAGCCGATTATTTCGGAAGAATTATGCGCTGGATGCGGGATTTGTATCAACAAATGTCCCTTTGAAGCGATTAAGATTATTGGTTTACCAGAAGAGCTCAACACCGAACTGATGCATCAATACGGCCTCAATGGTTTCCGTATTTACCGCCTGCCAGTACCTAAGAAAGGCGCCGTCACCGGTATTCTGGGACCGAACGGTATTGGTAAAACCACTTCGATTAAATTACTCTCCGGTGAAGAAACACCTAATTTTGGTAATTTTGACAATCCGCCCAGCCGGGAAGAAGTATTGGACCGCCTGTCCGGTACCGAACTGGGTGATTATCTCACTAAAGTCTATGCCGGTAAAATTAAAACAGCACTCAAGCCCCAGTATGTTGATAAACTGCCGCTGGTCACCAAAGGCGTTGTCAGAGACTTATTGAGCAAAGTAGCCGAACGAATGACTCTGGAGGAAGTAGTCGAGCTGCTGGAACTGCAGGAAGTAATCGACCGTCCGCTGGACAAGCTTTCCGGCGGTGAACTGCAGCGGGTGGCAATTGCTGCTTCGATCATGAAGGAAGCTGACACCTACTTCTTCGATGAGCCTTCTTCTTATCTTGATATTTATCAAAGAATCAAAGTGGCAAGAATCATTCAGAGTCTGGCTGAGACCAAACAGGTAGTCGTAATCGAACACGATCTGGCGATTCTTGATTTCCTGGCGGACAGCGCTTACCTCGTTTATGGTTCAGAAGGAGCTTACGGTGTTTTCGCCCAGCCGCGGCAGGTGAGGACGGCCATCAATACCTACCTCGATGGTTACATGCGCGAAGAGAATATCCGTTTCCGTGATACGCAGATCCGCTTTGAATCACACCCGCCCCGGGACAGTCAAATGACCGCTACGCTGTTGGAGTACGGCGAATTGGAATGTGATTACCACGCGTTTAAACTGCATGTTGATCCCGGTTCGATCATGATCGGTGAATCGATCGGCGTCGTCGGACCTAACGCTATTGGTAAAACTACCTTCGTGAAAATGCTGGCGGGCGTACAGGAACCTACTTTCGGTGAACTGGATGCCAAAGTCAAAGTTTCTTACAAACCGCAGTATATTGCTCCTGATTTTGACGGCACTGTCCGCGAGCTTTTCATGACCGCCAATTCTGAATTCTTCGGCTCCGGCTTCTTTGAGAGTGAAATTGCTCATCCCCTCAGCCTCAAAAGACTGTATGAGAAGAATGTTAAAACTCTATCAGGCGGAGAATTACAGCGGGTAGCGATTGCCATCTGCCTGTCAATGGAAGCCGAAATCTATCTGATCGATGAGCCTTCCGCTTATTTAGATTCCAATCAAAGAATGGAAGCGGCTAAAACGATCAGAAGAGTAATGGAAAAAAGAGGCCGCAGCGCTTTGATTGTCGACCACGATATTTACTTCCTCGACATGGTCTCTGACACAATGATGGTCTTTGAAGGTAAACCAGGCAGTGAAGGTAATGCTACCGGACCCTATGATATGCGTGACGGCATGAATAAGTTCCTGGCTGGCGTCGACGTCACCTTCCGCCGCGACAATGATACCGACCGTCCGCGGATTAACAAACCCGGATCTAGACTAGACAGAGAACAAAAGGAAAAGGGCGAGTACTACTATTCCAGCGCCTCAGCCCCTTCATCCTGAAAACAGGATGAATCTTTTTTATAAATAAATTAAAAAAAAGGGAGATTAGACAGACATTACTGTGCTGTCTTTGGCATTTTTAGCCTTGCCCTTGGCTTTTCCTGACACACCGCAGGCTTTCTTGAGCTCTTTGGCTTTGTCGGTTTTCTCCCAGGTGAAAGCCGGGTCGTCTCTGCCGAAGTGGCCGTAGGCGGCGGTTTTCTGGTAAATCGGGCGTTTAAGCTTCAGAGCGCTGATAATGCCATCAGGCGTGAGATCGAAAGTCTTCTTGACTGCTTCAGCAATTTCATCATCACTGATGATGCCGGTACCAGCTGTATCGACCATGATCGAAACTGGTTCAGCGACACCGATGGCATAAGCAACCTGGACTTCGACTTTATCGGCGAGACCAGCGGCCACGATGTTTTTGGCGATGTAACGGCACATGTAAGCTGCTGAGCGGTCCACTTTGGTCGGGTCCTTACCAGAGAAGGCTCCGCCGCCGTGACGGCCCATACCGCCGTAAGTATCAACAATAATCTTTCTACCAGTCAGACCGGAATCACCGCAGGGTCCGCCGATGACGAATCTGCCGGTCGGGTTAATGTGATAAATGGTCTTCTTATCGACCCAGTCTCCGCAGATCGGTTTGATGACTTTGTCCATGATCTCCTTGCGGATGATTTTCTGGACATCAGCATCTTTCTTTTTGCCGTTGATTTCCGGCGCGTGCTGGGTTGAAACAACAACTGTATCAATTCTCTTGGGTACACCGTCTTCGTACTCAACAGTCACCTGGGTTTTACCATCCGGGCGCAACCAGGGCAAAGTGCCGTCTTTTCTGACCTTAGCCAGCTGCATCGCCAGTTTTTGAGCCATGGCAATCGGCAGCGGCATGCATTCCGGTGTTTCATTGGTGGCGTAACCGAACATCAGACCCTGATCGCCGGCACCGGTAGCAAGTTTCTTACCAGTTGCTCCACCGCTTACTCCCAGATCAATATCTACTGACTGATCATGCAGGGAAACGAGCACCGCACAGCCTTCATGGTCAAAGCCAATTTCCGCTGAAGAATAGCCGATGTCTTTCACAGTTTCTCTTACCAGCCGGTCGACATTGATTGCTGACACTTTTTTTGGATCGGCCTTGATTTCACCGACAACGATGATCATGCCGGTAGTGGTCATTGTTTCAATGGCCATGTGAGCGTCAGGATCTTGCGCCAGATATGCATCCACGATAGCATCAGAAATTCGATCGCATAGTTTGTCAGGATGTCCTTCTGTCACAGATTCTGAAGTAAACAAGTGGCGTCCCATTTAATCACTTACTTCCATAGAGGGATGATAGAGTATATATATTTTAATACATGATTACCTATTGTTTCCATAACTGAGGGTTATCCATGGATCTCACTGACATTAAAAAGCTGAGGACCAAAGCGGGACTAAGCCAAAGTGAGCTGGCTCGAAAAGCTGGCGTTTCTCAGGCACACATTGCCAAAATCGAAACAGGCAAGGTAGATCCGCGGTTCTCGACCGTAAAGAGAATTCTCGAATGCCTTCAGGAAGAGGAGAAGGAGTATTGTACCAAATACATGACGTCAACGATTTACCACGTTGACCTCGATGATTCTGCGGCCAACGCCGGACGCATGATGAGTGAAAAAGCAGTTTCACAGTTGGTAGTCATGCATGACGAGCAGGTGGTCGGCCTCATCACCGAACGAGATCTTTTGAAATACTCCGGCAAGCTGTCAGAGATGCTGGCGAAAGATGTAATGGGTGATTCCCCGCCGAGTGTATCAAAAACCGCCAGTCCCGATGTTGTTCGTGAACTGCTTTTAGAGTTTCCCGCCGTGATCGTGATGGAAGGTGAAACGGCCATTGGCATCATCACCAAATCCGATATGATCGAAACGCTGAACAGCTAAAGTATGCAAAATAATTATCTACCCCCATCTGTTCATGTCCAGCTGTGCAAGGAAAAGCGGACCTCCACGTCCATACGAAATATTCGGGCGTCCACAAAATGGGACCCCTGCGATTTCCCGAATCAGTCTCTGATCCTGTCGAGGTAGTGAAGAAAGCCAGAGCTGCCGGTATGGATGTGGTGTGCATTACCGACCACAATTCTGTCGCTGGTGCTCATCGGGCCCAAAAGCTTTGTAAGGATTTTAAGGACATCAGCGTAGTCATCGGGGAAGAAATTTCCACCGCTGATGGCGAAGTACTTGCTTATTTTATTGAAGATGAAATTCCTGCCGGCCTCTCGGCCGTTGAGACGATTGAGCGGATTAGAGAGCAGGGCGGGTTGACGGTGGCTCCGCACCCCTTCAGTTTGCACTGCCCCTGTCTTAAAGATCAGATTTACGAACTGGATCTGGACGGCATTGAAATCTTGAACGGCGGCCACATCGATGATTACGCCAACGCCACCGCTCAAAAAATCAGTCAGTGCGGCCGCTGGGCAGTTACCGGCGGTTCTGATTCACACTGCTTAAAAAATATCGGTGCTACATACACCCTTTTTGAAGGCAATACGCCGGAAGATCTGCGTAAAAGCATTCTCAATAAGACAACCAGCGCTGACGGTCAGATTATTCTCATGAATCAGGCCATTGCCTGGAGCATTGAAGTGATTGTTCACTCCGATAAACTGATCCTCCGTTCCTTTTTTGGTTTGGACAAAGACAAAGTGGATGATGATCCCATCATTTACAAAGTCTACAACATGCGGCTGGGTCAAAAACTGGGCGCGCTCTTTGGCTCGTTAGTCTATTTCACCCCGCCGATACCATTCATTGCCGGCGGACTGAGCAAAGTCATCTTCAAAAGGTTAGAGAAACACGGCATCGATGACTCGGAGATGTTTAACATTTTCAAGCCGTTTCCCTGAAGAGCTTCCTGACACGATCAATGTTTCAATTCATACTTGCTACCTTTGAGCAGTAGGATGTATAATCCAAATAGATATATACCAGAGGTTATATGGTAGCAGTATGAGCCTTGAACAGAGCTATGCTGAGTATCTCGCAGTTTTCAATAAATGCCCCCATGGTGATTATGATGAGGAACTCAATAAAAAGATATTTTCATCTTATGCACAATTAATTGCCCGTGAGAACATTTCTCCCGCAAAAATTCAAAATTTTATTCAAGAGAGAGATTACTTACTTCAGGTTTCTTCAAAAGAAGATGCTAGTAATTTACAAAAACAACCCATGTCATATTTAATATATTATTTATGCAATAAACAATTAACTAAAATGATCTATTCCTGGCCATACTCTTTTACCGAACTTCTACCGTTTTTTAAAGAGCTGGATCCCAATTGTTAAAAAAACTATTTGCTTCTTAATCGGGGATGATGAAAAACAAAAGAGTCTCAGAATTGTTTAACCACTAAAATCCTGAGACTCGCCCCGCTGGCTGGCATAAATTTTCTGAAGAAAAGATCTTAGCCAACAAAGAGCAGCGGGAGTGAGCGGAACTTTTGTTCCACTCGTTTACTTTTTTGATATAGATATAGAGTTGTGCGGAAGAAGCCGCGTTGATCGAAAAGGCCGTTTTTTCAAGAGGGATCTCACACATCTCCGACTGCAGAGTTTTTGATCCGCGCTTGATGAAGCCATGACGCTCATAGAAGCGGTAGTTGCAGCTGGTATCCGTGAATAAGTAGATATTCTGAATCTCTTGGTCAGCAAAGTACGCAAAAAGATCCTCCAACAAGAGCGTCCCAATACCTTTACCCCGTGCTGACTTATCCACAATGAAGAGCACCAGCTCACCATCAAACTTCTGTCCAGTTTCGTGCAGCAGGGCTTTATTCAAATCAGTTATCTGCTGATTGAACTGCATGGCCTCTTTGCTTTCTTTTCTAAGTGACAGCACCAGATTCTTCCATTTTAAGAGCAGTTGATAACGGCGGTTGGTCAGAGTAGTAGGGTTTGTTTCGATTTTACCCATAATACAACCGACAACCTGTCCGTTTTCAACAGCCACTCTTACATGATCCTGGATTGCCAGACAGCCATAAAGAAAGCTTTTCGCTAAATTCTGGACTACGTTCGTATTGCTACACAATTTATCATATTGCCATGTTTCTGCAATTATCTTTGAAACAACAGCAACATCTCTTTTTGTAAAATCTCTTATTTCTATTTTGGCGTTAATGATATCTCGTCCTGTTTCTAATATAAAATATTAGATTTTTGCATGCGCTGCGGCATACATTTTCCATCTACGAGTTAGCCAGTAGATATAGATTTCTCAGCCTTTTCGATAATTGATAAGATTAGTCAATAATATAAATAATTAAAAATTAGATGAAGTTGAAGATGTTTTCTGAATAAACTATACAAACAACTAGAAAAATAACTTAAAAAAGTAAAATCCCCTAGCGTATTCAATTTATGACATTTTTAGATAGGTGGAGAAATATTAAACGGTTTATGGCATTTTCCCTTAGAAATATTACCATTTAATGCAGCTAATGTTACTGACTGAAGTTATTAACACCATAGCTAATGCGATCAGGATGGCTTTTGCAATTTAGACTTACTGCACTATAAGACTCCAATCCTTAATATCACAGATCAAACTTCTTAAAAATCATAATATCACATATAAAAATAAAAAAACGGTAGAATGTCTACCGCATAATTGGAGCCGTGGACCTCAATTTATTTCAACATCTTGCAGGGCAGAACAACCTTCCTCACCAGTGCGGATTTTTATGACGTTTTCAACATCATAGACAAATATTTTTCCATCCCCTATGCAACCAGAATAGATTGCTTCTTTGGCGGCAGTTATTACCTCAGACACTGGGATTTTACACACGACAATTTCTACTTTCATCTTAGGAAGTAAAGTACTATCCAATTCAGAACCACGGTACATGGTGGTGTGTCCACGCTGCATGCCGAAGCCAAGCACATAAGATACAGTCATACCGGTGATACCAATTGCAGTCATCTTTGCTTTCAGAATTCCAAGTTTATCACGGCTAGTCATAATGACTACTTTAGTCATTTTAACCTCGCCGTCAACTACTGGTGTTGTATAATCTTTTACAATAACTCCAGGTATTTGTGGTGTAGCCAGCTGATTTTCTGGCAGATTGGTCACACTTACATCATCCGGCAGATGAAGGCTTGGCATAAAGTCTGCATAACTGCTAGTTAAACCATGTTCTGCAATATCCAATCCGGCAATTTCCACATCTTGAGAAACACGTAGCCCCACAGTTTTTTTGATTGTGTAGAAAGCTATACCCATTGTCACTAATACCCACGCTGCCACTGCTGCGACTCCAATGATCTGTATAGTGAGCATATCAACACCACCGCCATAGAGGAGACCGCCATCGACGGCTAGAACACCCACCATAATTGTACCTACTGCGCCACATAGGCCATGGACGGCTATTGCGCCAACTGGATCGTCTATTTTAAGTTTTTTATCAATAAATGTTATACCAAATACTACCACTACTGCAGAAATGAGACCAATTAGTGCTGCACCATAGGCATTTACAATATCACAACCTGCAGTAATTCCCACTAAACCAGCTAAAGCACCATTTAGAGTTATGGAAACATCTGGTTTTTTAAACAATATCCATGTAATTATCATGCTACCCATTGTGGATACCGATGCTGCGATCATGGTGTTGTATATGATGGATGAAGCCGCAATGATATTTTCATCGCCACTTATTGATACCGTGGATCCACCGTTGAAACCAAACCAACCAAACCATAGTATAAAAACACCCAATGCACCCAAAGTAAGACTGTGGCCAGGTATAGCATGTGATTTTCCATCCTTGTCGTATTTGCCGATACGGGGCCCTACAATCCACGCGCCCATTAATGCAGCTAACCCACCGACCATGTGTACCGCGGTAGATCCTGCGAAATCATGGAACCCTAAATCAGATAACCATCCTCCACCCCAAATCCAATGTCCGGAAATTGGATAGATGAGGGCGCAGATGATTATGCTGTAAATTACATATGCTGAAAATTTAGTACGTTCAGCCATAGCACCAGATACGATTGTTGCTGCACTTGCACAGAACACCGTTTGGAATAACACATAGGCCATTGAAGGATATGATCCTTCAGCTCCATAATCACTCTGGATAAAGAGATCAGGGGCTCCAATTAAGCCCATAATGTCTGTTCCAAACATTAAGCCAAAACCGACTATCCAGAACACCAAAGTTCCAACGGATATGTCGATGATGTTTTTCATGATGATGTTACCTGCATTTTTGGCCCTGGTAAATCCAGTTTCGACCATTGCAAAACCAGCCTGCATCAGGAATACCAGAGCGGCACCAAGTAGCACCCAGATTGTATCAATCGATGAGTACATAGTAGTTCTCCAAAAAACTGGAGATTATTCATATTATATAAATCTATTAGACATACGCACATAATGTAGAGAATTATTTATTCATTTGATGATTCATAATGTTAGAAATGTAGACAAATGTATCAAATTTCTTTTAAAATTCGACATACGCTATCAAGAAAAAACAAGATATGACCTTGTAAAAAAGTTAAAGAAAATTAAATCCCACTGCCAGCTACAAAACAGGAAAGTTAGTGTGTAAACGTACACCCTTTCATCGCAGCAGTGTGTACGTAGCCATAGAGTAAGGCATAATGATGAAAAGAAGTAGAGTGCCGCATCATAGGGATCTGGATACTAATGAGAAGTTTGTTAAATTCCAATTACCAACAAATCAAACAAGGATCTGTTCCCATGAAGTGATAATTCCTCTGTTTTCAAACAGTTTGGAAAACTTTATTAAAATTTTATGATGCATGATGTATATGGTTATGAGATCTAGAGGCATGTTCGAAATTTAAGGGGGAAAACTATGCAGAACAAAGCACTCGTCATTATTGACATTCAAAACGACATTACCAAGAATTACAAGGAAATTATCGACAACCTCAACACGGCGATTGATTGGGCTGTCGCTCATGACCTCCATGTGGTTTACATAAAACACAATAATTTATCTGCGGGAACCAGAACATTTAAGCCAGATACTAAAGGTGCAGAATTGGTTCCCGAGTTAAAGGTCGTGTCCGAAAACATTTTTACAAAAAGCAAAGGCAATGCCCTCACCAGTGAAGATTTTGTTACATTTATAAACGAGAATAAAATCGAAGAATTCTACATTACTGGAGCAGATGCGATCGCCTGTGTCAAATCCACTTGTTACAACATGGCTAAAACTGGTTACACAGTCAACGTTCTGTCAGATTGTGTTACCAGCTACGATAAAAGAAAGATAGACGAAATGCTTCAGTACTATGCAAGCAAGGGTTGCAGTATCAAAAAACTGCAAGATATTTTGTAAGATCTTCAAACTAAACAAATTGGCATTGGAGGTATGACTCTTTCAACATTGCCAATTCATAATAAAAAACACTAGCCGACATGCTGCCCTACTTAAAATTTATCAATAATTCACGGTGCATCATATCGATGTAGGAATTAAAAGACGAATAATCAATGCTGGTAGCAAGGTGATAACCATGCCAAAGGCAAAGGTAAACTTGTATGATGAAGAAGGAAAATACATGGGTCTTGTTGACCATAACACCAAGCTGGACATGTATGATGAGACGTCTGAAAGTACCTGCAAGGCACCATGAAGAGATATTCTTATAAAACTAAAGGAGAAGGAGCAGCATGAACGAGTGTAAAGAATGTTACACTAGCAAGAAAAGAATTACACCATTATTAAAACCGCGTGAATGTTTAGAAAATCATTTACAGTATATTTGTAGCACCTGTGGTAGATGTATCTGTATAAATAGAACAGATACGAGTGGTCTACAAAGGTGGAACTTTCCGTTTAAAACATTGGATATAGCAAAATTATATTTGCGAACTGCTGAGGTAACCACTAAAACTAATTGTGGCATTTATGAAATAAAATGTGCTAATGGGAGAAAATTGTATAAAATCTTCTCTAACAAAACAGAACTACAAGAATATTTAAAGAAAAATAAAAATAAGACATGCGATACAATGACTCCCATTTATCAGCGTCCAGTTTACCTAGAGTTTGATAATTCAGAGATTAGGAGATTAAATAACGAAGAAGTAGAGAAATATATTCAAGAACAAAAAGAAGAATAGAATGAAAAATATAAACGCGATATGGAAGCTCTGCAACTAAGGGTTGCAAGCACCTAAACACATTTACAATTTACAAGAGGCTTAGGCGATCAAAAGCCCTACGAATTTCGCAAATCACCAGATATTCGATAGCCAGTATCAAAAAATCCTTGATTGATCTTGAAAAAATGCAGGTCTGGATAAGAGTAGTGGCGCACACGGGGGGATTCGAACCCTCGATATGTGGCTTAGGAGGCCACCGCCATATCCAAGCTAGACCACGTGTGCATTATGAAAAAATTATAAAAAGAGTGAAAAGAGAAGAGCTTACTGCTCTTCTGGGGGTATTTCTTCAGGAGCGATCTCTTCAGGAACGCGCTCTTCTTCAGCAGGTTCATCAGCTTGCGGAGCAGCTTTTACATACTCTTCGATAAACCTGATGGTTTTGTCACCGAGTGCTTCTCTCAGGTCAGCAATTACACGGTATTTTGCCATGCTCCAGTTGGAGTCGTATTTGCAGACATCAGGAAGGACGATTTCAATTGCACTGTCACTTACTGAAACAGCGAAGCCCTCAGAAGTGCCGTAATCCATTTTCAGAATTCCTTCGATTCTCTCGTCGTCGTTCTGTGCTTTGGAAACTACAGTGAAGACGTATTTGAGGTTCTTACCAGCCAGCGGGCTGTTGTAATCAACACGTACACGTCCAGCGGTTACTGCAGTCACAATACCATTGCGGTTACGGGACTGGAATTCCATACCAACGTAAGGCTGTACATCCTGTTTGGCAAAGTCTCTGATCGAGATGGTCTCAACAAGTCTTGAGTCTCTGGGACCAGCTGCCTTTTCAAAAGGAACTGTGATTTCGTATTCCTTGTTTAATTCAGCTCCCTCAATGGCCTCTTCCAATCCGGGGAAGATCCTGCCGCTTCCTACCAGATAGGGGATAGGAGCGTATGTTGCTTTCTCGTTGTAGATGTCGTTGTCCTGTGCGATCTGCTCGCTGGTGGTGTCAAAAAGAGTGTTAGACTCTTCGATGTAACCACTGAACTCAAGACTAATAACATCTCCCTTAGCGACTTTGTTATCCTCAGACATGAAATATCACCATTAAATATCCAAATAAATGGAAATCTGATAGTGCGAGATTAATCCTTTGTTTTTAAACTTTACGGCTTTGTATTATCAAGATCGAGATTATCAGGATACTGGACATCAAAACTAGAAAAACCTTATAGGTCCGGAAGTGCGGAAGTGAGAGGATAAATAATAAATGGGAGATGTGTTTTCCCCATCACTACACGCCACCTTGGCTTAGCCCGGTATAGCGGCTGACTTGTAATCAGCAGGTCCTGAGTTCGAATCTCAGAGGTGGCTCCATTCATATTTATTCCGCCATACCTCGATTTTTTAGGATTTTTCAAGACCAAAGTTAGAATCGATAGGACATGTTGGTGTATCGATCTAAAACATACATACTGATTTATCTCCCAAGCAGAATGTGTGAGATCATAAGAATATTGAGATTGAGCTATGGTACTAAGTGAGTGGTATTGTTTTACCATTCTCGAGAAATGAGTGTGTACAGCTTTGTATTTAGGAATCCATGACTCCGCAAAAAAGAGTGTCTAGGGCATACTAAGATTTTAATCTGGATGCGTTGTTTTGAGTTTTAATTATATTTAAGAGATTTCATATAAAATTTTGTAGAATTGTCGTATATGCCACATAATAAAAATGGCAGTACGCATTCAACATAGCTGTGTAGATATAGTTAGAATGGTATAATATGATACAACCACAACGACACTCATTGGGAGTTGCTGACACATGGATAATAGTACATGGATCAAGATAGTCCTAGTCGCAGTAGTAGTTGTTATAGCGTCAGTTGTGTTCATTACATATTTAGACACTGATGAATCCAATACCGATCCAAATGTCAATACCGGTCTAAGATCTACGGGTTCATTTGATTTAATCGATGAAAATACAGGCACATTTACGAATGGCTCATTTTTTGTCATTGATGAAGATGGACAATCGATCATAAAGGTAGTAGCGAATGTCCATGTCGGAAGTGAAGACATCGGTGGTGTAGCGTTTGATATGCCACCAGAGTTAAATGTCACCGATGTTCTTTGCAACTATCAGGGGGATATTTCCACAGACTGTATAGCTGTGTGGACTACGGCCAGTGATCTATCATATACAACATCTGTAGAAATAGCACGTGTATCATCGGGACATCCGGCGGGTGGCGGAGATGGACAGGTCATTATTACGACTCAAATCTCTGACAAGATCGATTCTGACACGACCAGCATAAGAATAGGGTTGGGGTCGATCCAACACGATGGCGGTACTACGATAATACATCCAACATATGAAATAATAACAATACCTCTCAAAACACCGACCCCATAAATAAGATGAAAGAGGAGGATGAAAATGAGAGGCGGATATGCTAATTGTCAATATTTATGTTGCAAGTTCACTTACTTTCATGGTGCAAACTGGTCTCTCAGTCCTTTAGTTTCAACTACTCTTTTTAAAATCTGAATCTCCAAAAGCTAGATGCGATCCCTCATCCGCTGCAGTTATATAATACAAAACAATCGTTGCTGCCAATGTCTTTCAAGTATGACAAATTGGAGCAGTCGATTGTCACCATTATTAAAGATCATGTCGAAGGCCAAGATGTTGGTGTCGCCTTTTCCGGTGGACTTGATTCAGGATTAGTCTCAGCCATCGCTAAGTGCTATGCTAAGTCTGTCACCCTCTACACCTGCGGTGCGGATAACTCCTACGACGTCATTATGGCCAAAGACCTTTCGGAGAAGCTGGAACTGCCTTGGGTCCAGGTACAGATTAACAAAGAGAATATTGAAGACCGTATCCGGGAGCTGATTGCCGCTACGGAAACAACAGACCCGTTTACCATCTCCTATGAACTGCAGCTCTTCTGTGTATGCATGGCCGCCAAGGAAGACTGTATTCTCACCGGCCAGGGTGCCGATGAATATTTTATGGGCTGCGCTAAATTCATCGATCAGTCCGATGAGGATTATGAAATTCTCAAAAATGCAGCAGTAGAAAGACTTCTGGATATCTCCGTCCCCTGTGAGAAGAAAATCGCCAGTCATTTCCAGAAAGATCTCGTTTATCCATACATCAATCAAACAGTAATCTCAGAGATCTGGAAACTTGATCCTGAAGAATTAAAACCAAAAGATATGAATTCAAGAAAAGCGGTGCTCAAAGAGATCGCCATTGATCTTGGATATCCCGTGTTGGCAGAAAGGAAGAAAAAATCATCACAGTATGGCTCAGGCACTACTGATCTGGTCCGTGCTCTTGCCCGAAAAAAGGGAATGAAGTACAACGAATACATCGAATCACTTTGTGAGGAAGTTCTCTGCGGTGCGCCTGGGAGAAGAAAAACCGCGGCTGTCTATGCGCGGGTAGATCCGATCGTCAAAGCCGAAGCGGAAAGAATTCTTCAGCAGCAGGGCTCGTCGCCGTCGGAAGCCGTAGAAAATCTCTATCTGAAGATCATTGCCGAGCATAACGCACAGCTGTCTGAAAAATCAGCAGTGCCGAAGCAATCTGAGCCTGCTTCTGAATAAACACTGAGACTTTTTTGAGAGCTTTGTCCCGCTCTCTTATTTTTTCATATATTTTTGATCCACTCTGACGCTTTCTGCTTGAACATACTAAAAGTTTTCAAAATGTAATTTGAAAAAGTCATTTTTTTGAGAGTTTTCAAAATGCATTTTGATTAAATAGCAGAAGAGCATATCTCTTAAACGTGAGTGGTAAGCGGAAAACGGTTGTAAGAAAAGAGTATCTTGCGCGACTTCACGCCGGGAAAGATGATGTAGATGTAATCAAAGTGATTACGGGCATACGCCGTTGTGGAAAATCGACACTGATGGAACAGTATGCAGATCTGCTTATTTCCGAAGGCGTGGCCAAAGAGCAGATCATTCACATAAATTTAGAATCAATGGATTATGACTGGATTGAGAGTAAATCTCAGCTCTATGACGTTATTCGTGCCAAAACTGTACCGGGAATCATGTACATCCTGCTGGATGAAGTCCAACGTATTTCGGACTGGGAGAAAGCGATTAATGGTCTTGCCGCCAATGAAGATATTGATCTGTACATCACTGGCTCGAATGCTTATTTATTATCCTCAGAACTTGCCACTTACCTTTCTGGACGGTATATTGAAATTAAGATGCTGCCGCTCTCGTTTAAAGAGTTTCTTTGTCTGAATCCCGTCGATGCGGAAAACAACCGTGAACAGCGCTTTATGCAGTACATCTGGTTGGGCTCTATGCCCTTGATCGATTTAAACCGGGATCGTGAATATACGGCTAATCTGCTGCAGGGCGTTTACAACACAATCATCTACAAAGACATCGAACAATGGGTAAAGATCAGTGATCCCGTGCAGCTGCGGAATATCATGAATTTTCTCATGCACAATATCGGGAATATCACCAGCAGCAATAATATTGCTAAATATACAGGTCTGTCGCAACCCACTATCCGCTCCTATCTGCAAGCACTGGAACGATCATATATCATCTATAAAGCCAATCGTTATGACATACGCGGAAAGAAGCTGCTTAAGACTTTAGAAAAATACTATGTTGCCGATACCGGCATGCGCAATGCCCTGCTCGGCAGTTCCGCTGGTGATGACATCAGCAGACAAATTGAGAATATTGTCTATTTGGAACTTATCCGACGAGGATATGAAGTGAATGTTGGCTGCTACCGCGACCTGGAAGTAGATTTCACAGCCGTGAAAAATAATCATGTAGAATATTACCAAATCACACAAACCATGCTCCCGGAGAATGTGTATCAACGGGAAACTGCGTCATTGCTGTCGGTAGACGATAACTTCCCCAAAACAATTCTTTCATTGGATACAATGGTCAGGCACTTAGCAGGCGGTATCCAGCATAAGAATCTAATCGACTGGCTGTTGGAATGATGCTGTTCACAAAGTAGACAAAACTCTCAGTTTTAAATATGTTTAAATTTAAAACTCAAAGCCAGATGGTATCGTTCTCGTCATAATTGACTTTTAAAACTAAAAAACCAAAGTCTTTGGTTATTTCAGAAATGCCGTGAACATCGCCTGGTTCACAGACTAAAATGTCACCCTGGGCGAGCATAATTTTATCGCCGTTGATGAAGATGTGTCCATCAGCCAGAGCATAAAAGATCTCCGTCTGCTGCTGATGGTAATGATCAGGCATTGACGATCCTTGGGAAAATCGCACTTCCTGAAGGAGATCGACCTGCGCCGGAAGAGGCGTATCAGTCAGTAATTTTTTCTTGCGGTAACCGCGGCCGGTAATCCAGTCCACTTCATTACTGGCAAAATGCTTCATGCGGCACCAGCAGAGATTTTTTCTGCAGATTCGATGCATTTAGAAAGGATGGAATAAGCGTTGATCATATCAGCTTCGTCGATGATGAAAATAGTGTCGGTGAAGACACTGACTGATTCAATCACGTTGATGCCCCCGTCCGCCAGATTGTTAGCCAAGTAAGCAAACACTCCGCTTACATCGCTGATGCGTTCCGGCGAGCGTACGGAAATTTCTACGAGGCTGGTCCGTGTTTTTACCACATTTTCCTCGCGGATCGCCGCAATCACTTCATTCATCAGATTTTCATCACAGATGATCGTGATCGCCTGCTGGCCCTGAATGATCTGCATGGCGGATTTTTCATTCAAAAGTTTAGAAAAGATGGTCTCCAGTGACTGTAGTACATTCCAGTCATTTTTGGCCGTGATTATGGAAATTTTTGTTTTAAGAACTAGGCGGGAATTGCTGAGAACTTTGAGAATACTGCCTTCATAGTCATGATTGTTCAGCTTCATGGCATAACGCCGGCAGGCAATCATCACTGCTTCTTCATTATTTACAGAAAGATCCTTCATGATCTGCCGTGCTAAAGAAGAATAATTGATCAAGTCCTTAGACATGCAGTCCTTGATACTCGGATGAGCGTCGATGTACTCGCGTGTTCGTTCCGCGATGCTTTCCTTACTAGTTTCTTTTTTCAAGTGTAAGTCTAATCTCAGACACATTTTTAATACTTTTGTAGAAGCACGCGGTTAACAACGACGTTAAAAGCCTATTATTCGTTCAACAGGATGCGCTTAATTTCATAAAATTAGCTTTATCCTTCGATCATTTTTACATAAAACTTTCGAGAGCGTGGTCCGTCAAATTCACAGAAATAAATGCCCTGCCAGGTTCCTAAAAGTAACTTA
>ULSO01079599.1_pt1 | contig 19827 bp, 19 predicted proteins | sample 1956701 | NCBI WGS metagenome assembly ULSO01 (sample SAMEA4835708, study PRJEB28245) | human gut metagenome | biome: gut microbiome; material: fecal sample | place: Denmark | collected 2008 | reverse complement strand
CAGTTAAAAATTATTTTGCAAGCGTCCGCGCCCCCTGCGGGCGGGGGATTAAATCAAATTTAATTAAGAGATAGTTTTGCGCCCTTTCTTGCGGCTGACAATTAACGGCATCAAAAAAAGAGCGCCGCGACGGAAAAATTTCCGCCGCGGCAATTTAAATTATTTTATAAAATTTTTAACTTCTTATTTTTCAATAAGGCTCTTGCCCGTCATCTCTGCGGGAACGTCAAGTCCCATCATAGTCAGAAGCGTGGGGGCGAGGTCGGCGAGAATGCCGTCTTTGCGAAGTTTTGCGTTCCTGTATTTTTCGGAAACGAGAATTACGGGAACGGGGTTGGTCGTATGCGCGGTGAAGGGGGAGCCGTCGGCAGAGAGCAGTTTATCCGCGTTGCCGTGGTCGGCGGTAACTATTGCCGAGCCGCCCATCGAAAGAATTTTGTCGCAAACTTTCTTTACACATTCGTCAACTGTATCTACGGCTTTTACCGCTGCGGGAATGACGCCCGTATGTCCTACCATATCGCAGTTTGCATAGTTTAAAATTATAACGTCGAACGTGCCGCCGTCCAGCTCTTCCAAAACCTTATCGGTAACTTCGTAAGCGCTCATTTCGGGCTTGAGGTCGTATGTTGCAACCTTGGGCGAAGGTATGAGGTCGCGCACTTCGTTCTCGTTTGGCGTCTCGACGCCGCCGTTGAAGAAGAATGTTACGTGCGCATACTTTTCGGTTTCGGCAATTCTGAGTTGCTTCTTGCCGCACTTTGCAAGGTACTCGCCCAAAGTGTTGTCAAGGCTGGTCTTGGGGAAGGCAATCTCCACGCCCTCAAATTCTGCGTCATATACGGTGAAGCAGATATATACGGGTGCGAGGAAGCCCGTCTTTCTCTCGAAAGCCGTTCCCTTGGGTACGACAAAGTTCTCCTGCGAGAGCGCGCGCGTAATTTCCCTTGCGCGGTCGGGGCGGAAGTTGAAGCAGATTATGCTGTCGCCCTTTTGTATAATGCCTACGGGCTTGCCGTCTTTATAGACTTTCGTAGGCAGAATGAATTCGTCGGTAACGCCGCTTTCATAGCTCTTTTTAACAGCTTCTACGGGGTCTTCGCACTGTATGCCGCTGCCGAGAGTGAGCATATCGTAAGCCTTTTCAACGCGGTCCCAGTTGTTGTCGCGGTCCATGGCATAGTATCTGCCTACGACGGAGGCGACTTTGCCGCAGCCTATTTTTTTCATGTGTTCTTCGAGTTCGGCTATGAACTCCGCGCCCGACGTGGGCGAAACGTCCCTGCCGTCCATAAAGCAATGAACAAACACGTTTTCGACGCCGTTGCGCTTTGCCATTTCAAGCAAAGCGTAAAGGTGGGTGATGTGGCTGTGAACGCCGCCGTTGGAAACAAGACCTATAAGGTGCAGGCTCTTGTCCTTTGCGTTTTTCATAGCTTTGAGAAGGGCGGCATTTTCAAAAAAGTCTCCGTCCTGAATTGATTTTGTAATTTTTGTAAGGTCCTGGTAGACAATTCTGCCCGCGCCCATATTGAGGTGTCCGACTTCGCTGTTGCCCATCTGACCTTCGGGCAGACCGACGCTCAATCCGCTGGCGCCGAGGGTGGCGCAGGGGAACTCTTTGCAGAGTTCCTTTATGTGTTTGCTTCCGTCAAGAGTAACGGCGTTTCCCGCGCCTGCGGGCGCAATGCCGTAACCGTCCATAATAATCAGTGCGTAAGGCACTTTTTTAGTCATATATTTTTACCTCTCGTAAAACATTTTTTTCATAGTATATTATAAACTAAAAATCGCGCGTTTAGCAACTTTATGAAGACCGTTTTTTAAATAGTCGGTTAATTTATTCCGACTTTTAAAACATTATTGACACAAGTAAATGTCTGTGATAAAATTAACTCATAACAATCGGAGGGAAAACAATGAAAAAAAGCATTAAGATTTTGTTGCTTGCGATGCTTGCAACGATAGTTGCGATAGCTTTCGCTGCCTGCGGCGGAAAGTATGCCGATATTGCGGGAACGTACGAAATGACGAGTATTTCCGGCAAAGTTTCGGGTGTAAATCTTTCGCCTTCGTATTACGAATATTATCGCATAATACTCGATGCCGACGGCAATGCAACCGTTCAGGCCAAAGGGTCCGGCACGGGAGGCATAACCTATGAAGCAAAGGGTACGTTCACATATGGAGACGGCGAAATAAAGCTGACTTCGAAAAACGGCGGCATTTCAGTTACCGAAACCATGGCTTATGAAGACGGCGTCATAACCTATGAGCTCGTCAACGCCCAGATGGATATAAGAATAGTTCTGGAAAGAGCCGATAAAGCGGAATAGGTCGTCGGCGCATGAAAAATAAAAAAAACGGACTGTTAAAGTCCGTTTTTTTATTGCCTTGATTATTTATTATAGTTGACTATGTCTGCAAATTCGCTTTTAAGCGAAGCTCCGCCGATAAGTCCGCCGTCTATGTCGGGCTGAGCCATGAGCCCCTTGCAGTTTTTGGCGTTCATCGAACCGCCGTACTGAATTATAATTTTTTCTGCGCACTCGGGGCAGAAAAGCTCGCTTATGGTTCTTCGTATAAAAGCTATGGTTTCCTGCGCCTGACCGTCGGTGGCGGTGAGACCCGTGCCGATAGCCCATACAGGTTCGTAAGCGATTACAACTTTTGTAACGTCCTCGACACCCGCAAGCCCGTCTTTGAGCTGTTTGTAAATCACCTTTTCAGTAACGCCGCTTTCGCGCTCGGAAAGCGTTTCGCCGACGCATACTATGGGGGTAATGCCGTTTTTAAGCGCCGCTAAGGTGCGTTTGTTAACGCCCTCGTCGGTCTCGCCGAAATACTGCCTTCTTTCGCTGTGTCCGATTATCGCATATCTTACGCCGTACTCTTTGAGCATTGCGCAGGATATTTCGCCCGTGTAAGCTCCGCTCTCCGCCCAGTGCACGTTTTCCGCGCCTATTTTTATGTTGCTGCCTTCGGCTGCCTTCGTCATGGCGGGTATAAGAATGGCGGGCACGCACAGCGCCACGTCGCAGTCGGCGTCTTTAACGAGAGGTATAAGCTCTTTGATGAGTTTCGCGCCGCTCTCGGCGGTCATGTTCATCTTCCAGTTGCCTGCAATAAACGGTTTTCTCATATTTTTCTCCTCAAAATTTTCCCTTCAATCATTATACCACGCGCCCGCGCTCAATGCAACGGGGGTGCGCATTTTTTATGCTTTTTTTCTTTTTAATTCTGTAATTGACCTGCTGTTTAAGGCTCAGCGACATGGCAATTTTTCTGAATGCTCTTTTGGGGTCGCCTAGAATAAATTCCATAACTTCGGCATTTTCGGGCTTTATGCCGTATTTTTTCATGATCGAAACAATTCGCCCGCTCAATGCAAAACAAAAGAGGAACTCTCCTGCAACGAGCTCAACTTCGGCAGTTATGCCGAAATTTACAAAGCCTGCCCTGAAATAAGCCTTAACCTCGTCGTATGTAAATTTTTTGCCCGCAACTTCAATTCCGTCCCGCGAAAAAACTGCCGACATGCGCTCCTTTATGGTAAGTCTGAATTTGTCGCCGACCAGCTCCTTTTTAATGACGATATCAGCTTTTCTTTCGGGGTCGGGCTTGTCGTCGTTCACAAATATGCAAAAGTTATTGAATTCATCGGCGTATTCTTCGATGGCGGTAATTCTTTGCGCGCAATTTTCAAAAAATGTCGCCGCGGACGTGTCGTCTTTGATAATTATTTCTCCCGGCTCGTCGAACGGGTCGGGTGCAAGATACCAGATGCTTTGGCTTTCGTACACAAAAACTTCTTCGTCCTGCACTTCATGCGGCGAAAAATCGTAATTTTTCAAATCCAGTTCTGCTTGCTTTGCGTTAAGTTGCGGCGAAATTATAAAGGCAAGGATCATTGACAATATAATTGTCGCCATTACCGAGCACGCCGCAAATATCTGCAACTGATTTTGATCGAGCGCCTGCGTTGCGGCGCATATTGCAAGCGCAATGAAGAGCGACAGCACGATGGCGAGAAAGCCGGGAAGAACGGTGCAAAGCATTTTCTTGCGGACGGGCGGCATCGCGCGCTTGTGTCTGATTATTTTAATTTTATTGTGCATAATATTATAAGTTTTGCCGCGGCGACCGCCGCGGCAAAACATCGTTTGTATAAATAAATTAAACTTTATCGTTGAGGCAAGCTATGCCGGGAAGAACTTTGCCTTCGAAGAGTTCGAGCGAAGCGCCGCCGCCCGTCGAGATGTGGGTAACCTTATCCGCAAATCCGAGCTGCTGAATAGCTGCCGCGCTGTCGCCGCCGCCGATAATCGTCGTGCACTTGCCGTAAACGTCAGCAAGAGCCTGCGCTACCGCAATGGTGCCCTTTGCGAGGGTGGGGTTTTCGAAAACGCCCATGGGTCCGTTCCAGATAACCGACTTGGCGCCGTGAATAGCTTCTGCGTAAAGCGCTCTCGTCTTTTCACCGATATCCATGCCCATCTTGTCTGCGGGCATCTTGTCTGCGTCAACGGTAGTAACTTCTATGGGTGCGTCGATGGGATCGGGGAAGCTGTCGGTAACTACGGTATCGACGGGAAGGAGGAGCTTTTTGCCCTCTTTTTCAGCCTTTTCGATCATGCTCTTGCAATAGTCGATTTTTTCTTCGTCGAGAAGGGACTTGCCTACTTCGTAACCCTTCGCTTTGAGGAAGGTGTAAGCCATGCCGCCGCCGATTATGAGGGTGTCGCACTTTTCGAGCAGGTTAGAAATTACGTTGAGTTTGTCTGCAACCTTTGCGCCGCCGAGAATGGCAACGAAGGGACGCTTGGGATTTTCGAGCGTATCAGCCATTACGGAAAGTTCTTTTTCGATGAGGAAGCCGCAAACGGCGGTCTTTATGATGCCGTATTCAACAATGCCTGCGGTGGAGGCGTGGCTGCGGTGAGCCGTGCCGAAAGCGTCGTTGACAAAAATTTCTGCGTCGTAAGCGAGCGCTTTGCAGAATTCGAAGTCGCGCTTTTCTTCTTCCCAGTGGAAGCGGAGATTTTCCAAAAGTACGGCTTCGCCCTCTTTGAGCGCGTCGCGCTTTGCCTTTGCGTCGGGACCTATAACGTCCTTTGCAAAAGTAACCTTGCCGTCGAGAAGTTCTGCCAGCCTTTTCGCTACGGGTGCAAGCGTGAGCTTTACGGGTTCTTCTTTGAGGGCTTTTGCAATTATGCTTTCCTTTGTAGCTTCGCCCGCTTCAATCTTTTTAAGGTCCTTCTTGGTCATCTTGACTTCGGAGGAGAAGATGGAGTGGGGTTTGCCCATATGCGAGCAGAGCGTAACCTTTGCGCCCTTTTCAAGCAGATATTTAATGGTGGGCAGCGCGCCGATAATTCTGTTTTCGTCGGTGATAACGCCGTCTTTCATGGGTACGTTAAAGTCGCAGCGCACCAGTACTTTTTTGCCTTTGAAATCTTTAATGTCTTTGACGGACATCTTGTTCATATAAGTAACTCCTTGCTATAAAGATTTTACGTAATTTATTATAGATAATAAAATAGCGGTTGTCAATTAAATGTTGGCAAAAGTAAATTCATAAAAAGCACTCGGAATGGCAAATATATTTTTTGAATAAACTTGTTTAAAACATTGTACAAAAATCGCCTTATATGGTAAAATGACTACGTATAATTATGTTATTGACGGCGGTATTATGAAAATCTGCGTAGTAGGATTGGGTTTGATAGGCGGTTCTATGGCTCTCGCGCTCAGGCGCGCAGGCTATTTCGTTGCGGGCAAAAACCGCTCGCGCGCCGCCATAGAATACGCTCTTTGCCACGGGGCGATAGACGATGAAGCGGAGGATGTCAGCCTTTACGACGTAGTTTTCGTCGCGCTGCCCCCTCGCGCCACGGTTGAATACATAGCCGCAGAAAAATTCAAAAAGGACGCAATCGTCAGCGATATCTGCGGCGTTAAGCGCTATATCGAGCGCGAAGTATATTCCCGCAGACCCGACATACGCTACATCGGCACCCATCCCATGGCGGGCAAGGAGGTTTCGGGCATAGAAAACGCCTGCGCCGACCTTTTCGACAGGGCGTCCATGGTGCTTACAAAGGGCGAACGCACGGACGAAAGCGCATACGAAGCCATAAAAAAGATTATAAAAGATATAGGCTTCAAGCGCCTCGTGGAATGTTCTGCCGAAGTGCACGACAAAAAGATTGCTTATACTTCGCAGCTCGCGCATATAGTTTCCAACTGCTATGTAAAAAATCCTCAGATAGAAGGCTGCCTCGGCTTTACGGGCGGAAGTTTTCAGGACATGACGCGCATAGCGGGAGTGGATGAAAATATGTGGACCGAACTTTATCTCAACAATGCCGATAATCTCTGCGGGGATATCGACCTGCTGGCAGAAAAACTCGGCGAAATCTCCGCGGCGGTGCGCAGCCGCGACAAAAACGCGCTCGAAGCGCTTCTGCATGACGGCAGAGTGCAGTTCGAGAGCGGAAAAAACAATTCCTTTCAGGGTGAGGACGTAAAAACCACCCTGCTTAAATGACTATGGCTCTGACAGTTTTAAAAAATTCAAATCAGAATAAAGAACAACTTAAAATTATATCCGACAGGGCATATTACATCGTAATTACCGCAACCCTGTTTTTCGGCTTTGCCGTAAACGCGGCGGAGGTATGGTTTCTTACGGACTTTTTTCTCACTTGGAACCCCTCGGTCTTTTACATCGTATATTTAATTACGGCGGTCGCGGGCATAGTGCTCAACACATTCAGCAAAAAGCCCGTCATAAGTTTTATCGGCTATTGTCTGGTAATTCTTCCGCTCGGCGCGGCTCTTACGCTTATAGTGCCTTATTATTCGATGAACGTTGTGCGCTCTGCCTTTCTGGTAACGGCGCTTCTTACGGGCGCGTTCATTCTTCTCGCCATTCTCTATCCCAAAATTTTTTATTCTATGTGGCGAGTGCTCTCGATAAGCCTTTCCATAGCGCTGCTGTGGATGATAATCAACATGTTCACATCGTTTGCAATGACGTCGTTTGTGTGGGTCGATTGGCTTGTCGTGCTTATTTTCTGCTGCTATATCGGCTTCGATATTTCATTTGCAAAGTCCAAAACAAAAACGCTCGATAACGCGATAGATTCCGCCTGCGGACTGTACCTCGACATCATAAATCTGTTTGTGAGACTGCTCATAATTTTCGGAAGACATGACTGATTGCAGATTATCTATAAATTCAGAGGGCAAAGGGTGGAGAAGCGACGTTTCTGAGCGCGCTAAAATAGAAATTGATCAAGATTGCGCCAGAATAGAATATACGCTCGACGGCGATTATTGCGTTCTGTCCCTTTCGCCTGATTTTATCGAACAGACGAGGCGCGGCGAGACGGATATAAGCATGTCGTTCAGGCATAACGACAAAACGCTGTGCATAATAGGCGACAATGCGCTTCGCGGCGGCTTTGAAATTTTTTGCACAAAACTTAAATGCACTCTGGGCGCGAAGGGCGTCGATGCGCACATAGAATACCTGTCGGGAGAGGACAGGGAAAAGGTAAGCGTCAGGATAAGGGCGCTCGTTTTAAAGGATAATCTCTTTTAAAATATAACGACTGAAAAAATCGTAAAAAAATATCATACAGGTTAATATATGAAAATAAAATATCTCGGACATTCTTCATTCCTTCTCACTGAAAGCACGGGCACATCCGTAATAACCGACCCCTACGACGACAGCGTAGGTTATCACATGCCCGAGCTGACGGCGGACGCCGTTACGGTTTCCCACCATCATTACGACCACGACTGCGTGTCGAAGGTCAAGGGCAACCCCGTAATACTCGACAGCGAAACGGGCTACACGCTTCCGGGCGGAGTGGAGATTACGTCCATAAAGAGTTTTCACGACGAATGCCGCGGCAAAAAGCGCGGCGAAAACATAATTTTCAAGTTCCGCATGGACGGGCTGGACGTGTGCCACCTCGGCGACCTCGGCGAGGAATGCTCGACCGAGCTTATAGAGATGATACTTCCCGTGCACATTCTTCTAATTCCCGTCGGCGGTACATACACGCTTGACGCCGACATGGCGAAGGAATACGTTGACAGGCTAATGCCCGACATAGTCATACCTATGCACTACCGCGCAAAGGGTTGCAAACTCGATATCGACAAGGTGGATAACTTCCTCGGCAAATTCGGCGACGACGTAACCATAATCGAAGCGGGCAACGAAATAGAAATATCCCGCGACGACCTCGACGGCGAGCATACAAGAATAATAGTCATGGAGAATAGTTGTCAGTGAGCGAACTTCTCGACAATCTTACAAAAAAACTCAATGCCAGCGGCATACACCCTTTAAGGCAGCTCGGCAGGGCGGTGGGCGTTTACAGCCCGACCAACAAGAAAAAGGAGGAGCTTATTGCCGATATTCTGGCAATCGCCTCCAATCGCGCCGACCCCGCGCCGACTTCGCACAGGGGCGCGCCGCCCAAGTCGGAAGATTTCGATAAGGAGTTGCAGGCCGAAGTCGAGCGTTGCCGCAGGTACTATGCGGGTCTTACCCTCGCCGAAACGCGCGAAGAGGAGCTTTCCGCCCGCCCCGCGGCGGTTGCTTCGCCCGAAGAGGACGACGGTCAGGTATATTCGGGCATTTTGGAGAACGCCGACAAATACTGGTTCATCCGCACGAAGAACATGCAGATTTCCTCCAATGCGGACGTGTTCGTTCATTCGGCTTTCATCAATCGTTTCAAACTGCGCACGGGCGATTTTATCGTCTGCAAAGCCAAAAGGCGCAGAGAGGACGAGTGTCCAGGCGCGACATATATAATTTCGGTAAACGGTGTTTCGCCCGACAGTTTAAGGCGCGTGCCTTTCGATGCGCTCACGCCCTGCTACCCCGACAGCCGCTACACGCTCGAATACGAGGGCTGTTCATTGACTGAAAGGGTGATAGATCTTTTCTCGCCCATAGGCAAGGGTCAGAGGGCGCTAATCGTGTCCCCTCCCAAGGCGGGCAAAACAACAATTTTAAAGCACATTGCGCAGGCAATAATACGCAACTATCCCTCGGCGAAAGTCATAATCGCTCTCATCGACGAGCGACCCGAGGAGGTAACGGATATACGCCGCACGGTGGAGGGCGCGGAGATAGCATATTCTACGTTCGATAAGGACGACGCTCATCACATGCACACGGCGAACCTTGCAATAGAGCACGCAAAGAGGCTTGTTGAGGGCGGCGCGGACGTCGTCGTGCTTCTCGACAGCATAACGAGGCTTGCGAGGGCTTACAACAACTCAACCGTAACGTCCGGCAAGATACTCACGGGCGGACTTGACGCGCAGGCGCTCGTCGAACCAAAAAAGTTTTTCGGCTGCGCGCGCAATACCGAAGAGGGAGGCTCGCTTACTATAATAGCCACTGCGCTCGTGGAGACGGGCAGCAAGCTGGACGACATCATTTACGAAGAATTCAAATCGACGGGCAATATGGAAATTGTGCTTTCGCGCGAGCTGGCGGAAATGAGAGTTTTCCCCGCGATAAACATAAAGGCTTCGGGGGCGAGGAGGGAAGAACTTCTCTTGTCTCCCGCAGAATTGGAGGCGGCAATAGCCATACGCTCCGCCCTCGGCAGAACGCTCCGCACGGAGGACGTGCTTGCAGAAATGAAGGCGTCGTCGGATAATGCGCAGTTTGTCGGGCGCAGTTCACAATTTTTAACACACTTGAAAAGATGATAGATAAAAACGTATTTACAGATAAAGTAAGAATAACCATAAAATCGGGCGACGGCGGCGACGGAATGAACTCATTCAAGTCTTACAAGGGCAAGCCCGCCTGCGGACCCGACGGCGGCGACGGCGGCGACGGCGGCGACGTCTATATTCAGGCAGACGCTTCGATGAACGACCTTTTGTCTTTCCGCTTCACCAATAAATATGTCGCGGGCGACGGCGAAAGGGGCGGCACTAACCGCTGTTTCGGCAAGGGCGGCAACGACATAACCATTAAAGTGCCCGTCGGAACGGTGGTAAGGGACTACGAAACAAAGGCTGTAATCTGCGATATGTTCCGCGATGGCGATAAAAAGCTGATCGCCGAGGGCGGCAGGGGCGGCAAGGGCAACGTGCGCTTCACCACAGCGAGAAGGCACGCGCCTAACTTTGCGCAAAAAGGCGAAAAGACGGAAGAGCATATCCTTCTTTTAGAGCTCAAAGTGATAGCCGATGTCGGCATAATAGGTTTCCCCAATGTGGGTAAATCTACACTTCTTTCAAAAATCTCGGCGGCGCGCCCTAAGATAGCAAACTACCATTTCACCACCCTTTCGCCCAATTTAGGCGTTGTTAAGTACTACGAAAATTCCTTTGTCGCGGCGGATATCCCCGGTCTTATCGAGGGCGCTGCGCAGGGCGCGGGGCTGGGGCACGACTTTCTGAAACATATCGAGCGCACAAGAATGCTTTTGCACGTCGTAGATATCTCCGGCGTCGAGGGCAGGGACCCCGTGCAGGACTTCAAAACGATAAACAGCGAGCTCAAAGGCTATTCCGAAAAGCTCGCCGCTCTTCCGCAGATAATCGCGCTCAACAAGTGCGATATGTACGGCGCGGAAGAAAATATTAAAAAGTTCAAAAAAGCCTACGGCAAAAAATATAAAATTTACGAAATTTCTGCTATCAACGGCGAGGGCACAAAGGAGCTTATCGAAGGCGTCTTCGAAGTGCTTAAAACCCTTCCGCCCGTTCAGCCCGTCGAGGCGGATGAAACGTTCTCCTACCGCAAGGGCGGCAACCTCGACTTCGAAATTTTTGTCGATGAAAACGGCGCATACGTCGTCGTCGGAACGCTGGTGGACATGCTCTGCCGCAACGTTGCGCTCAACGACCCCGATTCAATGGCGTATTTCCAGAAAATACTGCGCGAAAAGGGCGTAATTTCACAACTTAAATCAATGGGAATAAAGGAAAACGACACGGTAATAGTCGGAGACGTAGAATTCGACTTCGTGCCGTAATTGAAGAGGATTACAAATGTTAACTTCAAAACAGAGAAGCAAACTCAAATCGATAGCCGCAAATCTTTCGCCCGTCGGACAGGTCGGCAAGGAGGGCATAGGCGAAAACATGCTCAAAAGTTTTTCCGATTGTCTCGACGCGCGCGAACTCATAAAGGTAAACATACTTGAAAACGCAGACGGCACGCCCGAAGAGGTCGGCCGCGAACTCGCCGAAAGGCTCGGCGCGGAGTGCGTAATCGTCATAGGCAGAAAGGCTGTTTTGTACCGCGTTTCTCCCAGAAAAAATTTCGAGCACATCAAACTCAACTGATTTTTTTAAATGGCGGTTTTCGCCTTTTCGTATAACGGCAAAAAAATAAAGCCGCCGCGCCGCGCTTGAATTTCCGCGCGGCGCGGCGACTTATTTATCATTGCGGGATACGCTTTTTGCTGTAATAATCTGCCCTTTCAGTGCCGAAAATGTAAACGCGTTGCCGTTTGGGCAAGGAAATTGTTGGCGGGTTAATTAAAAATAACATTTTTCGGCTGTAAAAGTTTAAAAATTTTCAGCCGTTGTCGCGTTTTCCGAATATAAGGCATACGGCGGAAAGAACTAAAATTACCCCGCCCGATATAATGTAGTAAAGCGGAAAAAACGTGAAAAAACTGAATGTCAGCAGGCACAGACCGCACCAGAACAGTTTGAGCGCGGCGGAGCGCCTGAACGCGCCCGAAAATCTTTTCAAAAAGGGAGTTTTGCTCTTTTCCGCAAATTCATATTCTTTCGGCAGCGCGTCGAGCTCTTTCAGTCCCTTATAAATATCGTCGGCTTGTATAAGTTTCAACCCGAATGCCGCCGCCGTTTTTGCTCCTTCAAAAGATACCGCGTTGCACAGTATTTCTTTGCGCTTCTGCCCGCAATTTTTAATTTCTTTCGCGATATCGTCGGGCGAAAGAGGCTGTATTCTGAACAGCGGCACATATATGCATTCGTCGGTTTCTATGCAGTCGTCTGCATTTATAAAAGCTCCTTTATATAGTGGCAGAATTGTCTTTGCCGCCGCATTTTGGGAAATGGTTGCAAGGTGCAGACATAATTTGTGTTTTTCGCGCTCGTCCTTGCCGATAAGCAATTTCTTGCCGCGCTTTCTTTTTAAGTACAAAAATGCGAGAAGTCCGAAAGATATGAATGCTCCTATGCCGCACGCAAGTCCTAAAGCTGCGTCGGACGAGTAATATCTGACGGCAGTAAAAAATAATAAAAAACCGCATACGGCGGCAAAAAAACTGTCGGCCGCCACGGAGAAAAACGAAATTTTATTCATACGCACAGTTATTGCCTGAAAAGGTGTATTATAAACGATGAAAATTATACTTTACGGCGGGGCGTTCAACCCCGTGCACAGGGAGCACGTAGCCCTTGCTCGCGCGGCGGTCAGGCGCTATTCGCCCGATAAACTTATAGTAATTCCCACGGCTGTAAGTCCGCACAAAAGCGGATATATGTTGGCGGGCGACGGCGACAGGCTTGCAATGCTAAAAGAGGCTTTTGCCGATATGCCCTGCGCCGAGGTGAGCGATTTTGAGCTTAAAAGCGGCGGCGTAAGTTATTCTTACATCACCTGCCGCCATTTTAAAGAGGTCTATCCCGACGCCGAGATTTATTTTTTAATGGGCGCGGACATGCTCGCCTCCTTCGATAAGTGGAAATACCCAGAAAAAATTCTCTCCTGCGTGTCGCTCATCGCGGGCGCGAGGGAGAACGGTGCAGATTTTTTAAAATATAAAACTGACGTCGAAAAAAATTTTTCGACCATAGTAAATTGCGTCGATTACGTCGGCGATAAAGTCAGCTCGACAAAAATCCGCGTGCTTGCCGCACTCGGCGAGGATATAAGCGCGTATGTTTTGCCGTGCACAAGGCAATACATTGAAGGACAGGGGCTTTACTCCCTTAAAAATATCGCGCAGGCAAAACTTTATGAAAAGCCTTCGCGCTGGGCGCATTCGGTGCGCGTCGCCGTGATGTGCGCGCAAAACGCGTCCCGCGTCGGCTGGACGGAAAAACAGGCGATAATTGCAGGCGCTCTGCACGACGTTGCGAAAAATCTCGATGTTTCATCGCCTCTTTTAAAGGGCTTCGTCGCGCCCGATGGCGTTCCGCAGCCTGTACTGCATCAGTTTGCGGGCGAATACGTCGCGCGAACGCATTTTGCGATTGAGGACGAAAGCATTCTTAACGCTATAAAATACCATTGCAGCGGAAGACCTGCGATGACGGAAACCGAAATGCTTTTGTATCTTTGCGATATGCTCGAAGAAGCTCACAATTTCGACGGTATAGAAAATCTGCGCAAAGAATTTTCATCCGACATAAAAAAAGGCATGCTCGCCGCGCTCGAACATCAGGTAAAATACCTCAATTCGGTCGGCGGCGAAATATATAACTCAACTGAACAGGCTTACCTGTATTTAAAGGAAAATCTTACATGACATCCAAAGAAAAATGTTCAACAATCTGCAAAATACTTTCCGATAAAAAAGCGAGCAGCATAGTTTATATCGACGTTGCGGACAAGACCTCGCTTTGCGATTATTTTGTAATCTGCAGCGGCAGATCGACAACCCAGGTCAAAGCGCTCGCCGATAATCTGGAAGAAAAACTTGCAAAGGAATTTTCTCTCGACGCGAGAAGAAAGGAAGGAATGCGCGAGGGCAGATGGGCAGTCCTTGACTATGCCGACGTTATCGTGCACATTTTCAACGACGAAGAGCGCGACTTTTATTGCCTTGAAAGGCTGTGGGAGGACGGAAAAAACCTCACCCGCTACGAAGACTGATAATTTTTAAGGCTTAAATTAAAAATGCTATAAAATTAAAACGCTATAAAATTTTTTGCCGTGCAATGTTTTTATTTTTTGGTATTGCGTTCCGCCCTTTTGGTTCTTTTTTGTGGTTTATAAAACTATTTTTGCGGTTTGTCGATTGACTGAATTTTTATTATTTAGGTCATACAAACTTCATGTCAGAGAGCGAATGCGCAAATCAAAATATTTCAGATATAAAAAGTTGGCACATATTTTTGGCATAAAATTTGCGCCGCCATGCAAGGCGGCGCAATGAAATAGCATTTTCGGGCGAATTTCTAGTATATGCTGAACTTACAGAATGCGCAATTTACAAATATCCATTTAAAAGTTTGCATATCGTAGTTTATCGCGCGCATTTATAAATTTTAATGAAAAAAGCCATACTCGTGTTTTAATAAGCTATGCGGCAGCGAGCGGTAAAAGCTATTTGAATTCTATTTCTTTCGGCTTCGAGTAACTGCGCTTTGTGCGCTTTTTTTCGACTATATAATACACGGGCTCGGGCTTTTCGGGCGGTTTCTGCTCTTCCTCCTGAGGGGCGCGCTTGACGCTTTTAAAGCCTTCAACGGCGAGTTTGACGATATGTACGACCAAAAAACAACCTGAAAATAACAGTAACAGATATAAAAAACCCAATGCAGCCATATATACATAATAATGTGCCCGAAGTGCATTATTTTGGAAAATTTAGTATAACGGGGTGTTTTTATGCAGAATACAACGTCCGAAGTTATGACCTCGGAAGAACAAAAGCAGTTCGAAGAATTCAAAAAACTTAAACTTATAGAGCAGACGCAGGCGAAAATTGCAAAGATTGAGTGCGATTGCCTTTCGCCGACTACGGAAAAATCGGCATTGAAACAGCTTTGCCGCGACGCCGACAGACTGCGCATGGGCGGCATAGTCGTTCTGCCCGCCTACGTCAAAGCGTGCGTCGGATATCTCGGAAACGACCCTCAGTGCTCGCTCGTCGCCGCAATTTCCTATCCGCACGGCAGCGACGTGACCGAAGTCAAAGCTGCGGCAGTAAAGCGCGCAGTGAGGGACGGAGTGGACGAAGTGGAAGTGTGTGTGCCCTATGCAGTCATAAAAGAGGGCAATATGGCATATTTCAAACGCGAATGCCGCAAACTTGCAAAAGCCGTAAAACCCAGGGCTTTGAGGCTGACAATCGACTGTTCGCTCCTTTCCGAGCGCGAAGTGCTTCGCGCGTGCGCCTGTGCGGCGGATAACGGCGTAAACGTAATAAGAATAACCGAATGCGGTGCGCCGCTTATAGCTGCCGTAAAAAATGCGGTCAAGGATAAATGCCTGATAAAAACCGACGCGCACAGCGAAAGCGAAATTGAAAACGCCGTTACAATGGGTGCGTCGCTCGTGAACTGCCGTTGCGCAGTCGAACTTTGTTCGCATATGCTTGCGGAGGCGCAGGACTGAAATTTAATTTTTCTGTAAAACCTTACAAATTTTTTAATAGCAAATTAAAATAATGAATAAAAGCGAGGGGTGGACACATTATGCATCCCTCGCTTTTTTGTCTCAGATAGGCGTAAAAGCGCAAAAAATAATACAGATAAGTAATACAAATAATACAAATATTACAGTTAATACAATAAATTTGCAACACAAACGATGTTATAGAAGCAAAGAATAAGGATAATACGGATAGTAAGGAATAAATAATCGCAATTAATGGCGTAGAATAAAGATAGCAATAAATTGAAATAACTGCTTATTTATGCATATGTATATGTGCGCTTATGATTTTATGTAACATGATTGCGCTGCAAAATATGAGATAAAACCTCTGAAAGGTAAATGATGACACAAAAATGCTTGCTGTCTGAAACCGCCGAGCTTAAAAACAAAAATAACCGAAGCATTCACGGTCGGTTATTTTTTTGAATTCGCTTTTAATTGGTCTTTAAGTTGTAAAATTTAAGAATTTTTATGTTTGTCAGTCGACTTTAATTTTATATTGCTTTAATTATAGCATAAAAAATTGAAGCTGAAGGCTTTATCTTACGATTATCAGTCTGTCTTTCGCTCGGGTAATTGCGGTGTACAGCCATTTAGAGGCGTCCTCTTTGAATGCGTAGCTTTCGTCGAATACGATAACGCTTTCAAATTCCGATCCCTGCGCCTTGTGGCAGGATATGCAGTAGCCGTATTCAAACCTGTTCAGCGTGAATGCGCCCGTGGCGTTTCCCTGGTCGTCAAATTTTTCAAAATAATCGCCGTGGCGGTAGCGGTATTCGCCGTTTATGAATATGCCCGCGTCGAATGGCAGCGCTTCCGGACATTGCTCGTCGAGGAAATCGGGTTTGAACTGCGTAAAGCCCATAAAATTCTGTTCGTCGTAAAATGGGTCAATCGCCCGACCTATTATCCCGTTGACTAGGTTGAAGCGCAGTTCTTTGTCTATGTACTGCTCCCAGTTGTTTACCGTGCAAATAAGTTTTTCGCCGTCCTTTGGCAAGCCCGAAAAGCCGAGCACCGATCGCACTTCGTCGTTAATTTTTGTGCGCGTTTTGTTCAGTCCGCAGATAATCTGTTCGGCTCGCACTAAAAGTTTTTTTCTGCGTTCGCCCGTAAAGCGTCGCCTGTCGAGCACGAACGCCTTGTTTCCGTAGTTGCCGTAGGGTATGTGCTTTCCCTCCCGCGCCAGCGCGGAGAGCTGAATGATTGGGTTGTCCCTGGCTTGTCTGACTATGGTTTTTAGGCTGAAATCGGGATTTTTCAGAAAAGTATTCAGCCCTTCGACGGGCGGAAGCTGGCAATCGTCGCCGCACATCAATACTTTTACGCCAAAATTCAATATGTCGGCGAGGACTTCGTCCGAAACCATGCTCGCTTCGTCTAAAACTATCAGTTTTATCGAACTGTCAATGCTTTCCCTGCGCCTGAACGACAGCTTTTCCACTTTTATTTTTTTGCCGTTCAGCAGCATTTCGGTCTCTTCGGTGAACGACTGATAAATAAGTCTGTGCACCGTGCAGGCGGGAATGCCGTTTTTTATGAGAACGGTCGCCGCTTTGCCCGTAGGCGTAACGAATGCCGCGCTCTTGTCGGGCACGAGCGCAAGCCTTTCGCAGACTGCGTGCTTTATGAGCGAGGTTTTTCCAGTCCCCGCATAGCCCGTAAGCACAAATGCGGGGCTCTTTGAGCGGTAAAACCATTCGGCTATTGAATTTTCTGCCTCGAGCTGTTCGGGCGTGGGAATGAATGCCATACAACTATTTTACACTCAAACAAAAGTTTGCGCAACTGTTTTTGAGCCTTTGTCTTAAAATGAGCAAATTAAGGTTAAATTTTAAATTGGATATTGACTAAAAGATTGCATTGTTATATAATTAAAAGGTAATAAAGCGGTCAGACCGCAATATTTTCGGAGGAAAAAGATGGCATATAAAACCAAGGAATGGCGCAATTCGATGCGCGTAACCGTAGATTACAACTATATGATGGCTACCGCCCTGGGCGACAGAGGCATAAAGGACAGCCAGATTAAAGCGTTGAAAGGCAAGGCGGAGGAAGCGTTCGAATACGTCAAAGCCAACCGTGGCAGGGACGACCTTTACATGGGTTGGACCGAACTTCCCTACAATCAGGATGCAATCGTAGCCGATATTTTAGCTACGGCAAAAACTATAAGAAAAAAATTCAAATATTTCGTCGTGCTCGGCATAGGCGGCTCTGCGCTCGGACCCATAATGGCGTTCAACGCGCTGTGCCATCTGCACTATAACGAACTTCCCCCTTCAAAGCGCAAGGGACCCAAGTTCTACGTCGAAGACAACGTTGACCCTGTGCGAATGGCGGCTCTTTTGGATGTAATCGAGCCCGAAAAGACGTGCTTCAACGTAATTTCCAAGTCGGGCGCAACGTCCGAAACCATGACGCAGTATCTCATTATCTCCGACATTCTCAAAAAGAAGGGCGTCGATATTGCGGAAAACATGATATTCACGACCGACGCGGCTCGCGGAAATCTTTTAAAGATCGACGATACTTTCGGCGGAAAAATAAAAAAATATGTCCTTCCCGACGGCGTCGGCGGAAGATTTTCCGAACTTTGCCCCGTGGGACTTCTTCCCGCGGCAGTTCTCGGCATAGATATCAAGGGCATGCTCGCCGGCGCGGCATATATGGATAGTCTTTGCTCCAAGCCTTCCATTGCAAAGAATCCTGCGCTCGCATGCGCGGCTTTGCAGTATATAACTATGAAGGACGGCAAAAACATAAATGTTTTAATGCCTTATTCTGACAATCTCAAACTTATGGCTGACTGGTATTGCCAGCTCTGGGCGGAATCTTTGGGCAAAGCGGTAGATTACGACGGCAACGTCGTAAACGCAGGCACCACGCCCGTAAAGAGCCTGGGCGTTACCGACCAGCATTCGCAGGTTCAGCTCTACACAGAAGGACCTTACGATAAGGTTATAACATTTATATCCGTAGGCGAATATGCGACGCCCATGCCCATACCTCACGGCTGCGAGGAAATTCCCGACGTCGGCTTCCTCGGCGGACACACCATGCAGGAGCTCATTCAGGCTGAAAACAAGGCGACGGCTTACGCTCTCATGGTCGCAGGCAGAATGAATTACACCATAAATATGCCTCAGGTAAACGCGTTCACGCTCGGTCAGCTCATGTTCCTTCTCGAATTGCAGACGGCTTATACGGGCGCAATGCTCAACATAAACACGTTCAACCAGCCCGGCGTAGAAAACGGCAAGAAGGCTACGTTCGCCCTGCTCGGCAAGAAGGGCTACGAGGAGAAGAAGAAAGAAATCGACGCAGCTCCTCAGGCGGAAGAAAAGTATATAGTATAAAATAAAAAGGAATGCGGGCGGACGCAGGTTGCGTCCGCCCGCAATTATTTATATGGAATGGAATGATATTTTAATTATAGCGATAGTCGCCACGCTGGTCCTCGCGGCGGCGATAATATTTGCGCTCGCATTTTATGCCGACAGACTTGTGTTCGGCAGGAGGCAGAACAGAAACGTCAACCTGAAATATTTTACGGCTGAAGATTTCAATCTCAAATATAAAATGCTCAACGCAAGTTTTGACGGCGCCAAGCTGTTTGCCGCCGTGTATTGCAAAACGCAAATCAAAGATTGCCAAAAGGCGGTAATTTTTTGCCATGGCATGGGCGCGGGGCACGCGGCATATATGACAGAGATTGCAAAACTTGCCGAAAGCGGTTATGCCGTCGTTGCCTACGACAGCATTGGTTGCGGTCAGTCGGAAGGCAAGAATGCCGTCGGCTTTTATGCCAACGTTCAGTGCGCCATAGCGGCTTATATAGCCGTCAAAAGGGATGAGCAACTTAAAGATAAACCCGTATTTCTCGCAGGGCACAGCTGGGGCGCATATGCCGCTCTCTGCGCGACAAAATATGTGGCAGTTGACGGCGTCGTCGCTCTTTCGGGTTTCAATACTCCCGTGCGCATTATGGCTGACAGCTCGGCAAAGGTCATGGGCGGCTTTTTAGCCGCTCTGTGCAAACCCTTCTGGTATCTCATAAACTTTTTCCGCTTCGGCTTCAGGGGCAATTCAAACGCTTCAAAGTGCATTGAAAAGAGCGGCGTCCCCGCATTTTTAGCTTACGGCACAAAGGACAACACGATCGAGGCGAAAAACACCCCCGAGAACACGGCAAAGGGCGTAAACATACAGAATATAATTTACGAAGGAAAGGGACATAACGTTTATCTTTCTGACAGCGCGCAGAAACTTACCAACGAACTTCTGGACGCGCTTTCGCCTTCGCACTTCTCTTCGGTCGAGGCGAGAAAAAAATATTTCGAAAATTTCGATTTCGTCGCCGCAACCCGCGAAGACGAGGACGTCATGCGCCAGATAACTTTCTTTATAGACAGCCATTGATTTCATTAAAATCAAAGCGGCGCGGCATTAAAATGCCGCGC
>ULSO01055098.1_pt1 | contig 19864 bp, 22 predicted proteins | sample 1956701 | NCBI WGS metagenome assembly ULSO01 (sample SAMEA4835708, study PRJEB28245) | human gut metagenome | biome: gut microbiome; material: fecal sample | place: Denmark | collected 2008 | reverse complement strand
AGAGCAGAGGGATAATGTGGATTGAAAAAAATTAAAAAAATTTTAAAAAGTTGACAAAATTTGTTGACTTTTCTTTTTTAACTGCATATAATAATGCTAGCACTGATAAGTCGAGAGTGCTAGCAAATACATTTTAAAGGTTAGTAATTATGGAACTTTCCGAAAGAAAAATTAAGATTTTAACCATTGCTATTGAAGAGTTCATCAAAGACTCCGCACCAATCACAAGTGGATCGGTTAAGGACAGAACTTCCCTTGATGTTTCAACTGCAACTCTGAGAGCAGAACTCAACGCCTTGGAAGCTATGGGCTTTTTGAAACAACTTCACACTTCTGGTGGGCGTATTCCTACTGCTCAGGGGTACAGGTTCTATGTTGAGAATATGCTTAAAAACATCAAAGCCACAAATGGCGAGTTGGAAGAAGTTCGTGAACTTATTGAAAACAGAACTCAGAGTTTGGAGAACATTGTTGCCGGAATTGCAAAAATCATTTCAAAAGCAACAAACTATCCAACTGTTGTGCTGGTCAATGGCATTGAAAATCTGGTTTTGCAAGAGTTTAAAATTATTCCACTTTTGGAAGAAAAATGCATGGTTTTGATTGGAACAAACTATGGTTACATCACAAACACCATGGACATCAAAGCTACTGCTCAAAATTGTGAAGATGCTTCGAACTATTTGACCAAATATTTCAAAGGCGAGACAATGGGCTTTATGCTTGCGAACATCGACCAATTCAAAAAGGGTATGAGTGGTGAAATCAAAGCATTCCAATCTGTTGTTGACAACATTGTTCTTGGACTTTCAAAACTCAACAAGCAAAAATTGTTGAATGTTCAGGCTGATGGTGTTGCAGACTTGGTTGACAAAGAAAAAGACATCAAAGAAGCCAAGAAGGTTTTGAAAACTTTGAGCGACAAAGAAGAACTTATCGAAGTTTTGGACAGTGATGAAGAAGGTATTTCTGCTGTTATCGCTGACGAAAATGACGAAAAATGTTCAGTTGTCAAGGCTCCAATCATTGTTGGGGGAAACAAACTTGCATCAATTGGTGTGTTTGGACCTCAAAAAATGGACTATATGGGAATTGCTTCCGCTCTTAAAGTGGTTATTGATGAACTCAACAAGGAAAAAGGAGAATAAATGAAAAAAGATAAAGATAAGAAATTTGACGACGAAGAAGAGATTTCTTCAGAGGAAAAAGAAAACAATTGCGATTGCGATGAAGATTGTGATTGCGGTTGCCAAGAAGGAAAAGAGTGTCATTGCCATGAGCACGATGAAGACGATGATGATTTAGATGAAGAAGACGAACATTGTGAGCATGAACACAAGCACAAACACCATCACGACCATGAATGTCACTGCCACAAACATGACCATGATGACGATGATGAAGAAGATGACGACGAATGTGAATGTGATGAACATTGCCATTGTCATGAAGAGCACGACGGAGAGCATAAACATCATCATGAACACGAACATGACAAACACCATCTTCCACCACATGAGCTTGAGGCAAAAGCAAGACAATATTTGGAAATGGCACAGCGACTTCAAGCAGATTTTGACAACTATCGCAAACATGTTGCAGAGCAATTGGAAATTCAAAAACAAGAAGGAATTAGAAGTGTCATTGAAGTATTCTTACCATGTTTGGACACTTTTAAGGAAGCCAAAAAGAGCATAACAGATGAAAAAATTTTGGCCGGCGTGGAAATGATTGAAGACAAAATCAACAATGCATTAAAAACATTGAATGTCGAAAAAATTGAAACGGTAGGTCAAAAATTTGATCATAACACCATGGAAGTTATTGCTGTTATGAAAAATGAAAATGCTGAAAATGATATCATCTTGGAGGAATTCCAAGCAGGATATAAATTTAATGGAAAAGTCATACGATACGCAAAAGTAATCGCTAATAAATTATAAAAGGAGATAAAAAAATGAGTAAAATTATTGGTATTGACTTAGGAACTACAAATTCTTGCGTTGCTGTTATGGAAGGTGGAAAACCTACTGTAATTGCCAATGCTGAAGGAGACAGAACAACACCTTCTGTTGTTGCTTACACAAAAGAAGGCGAAAGACTTGTTGGTAAGGTGGCTAAGAGACAGGCCATTGTTAACCACGAAAACACTGTTATCTCAATCAAGAGAGAAATGGGAACTGACCACAAAGTTAAACTTAATGGAAAGGAATACACACCTCAAGAAATTTCTGCCATGATTTTGTCTAAACTTAAGGCTGATGCAGAAAGTTATCTTGGTGAAAAGGTTACACAAGCTGTAATCACTGTTCCTGCTTATTTCAACGACAGTCAAAGACAAGCAACAAAAGACGCTGGTAAGATTGCAGGGCTTGAAGTTCTTCGTATCATCAACGAACCTACTGCTGCCGCTCTTGCTTATGGTCTTGACAAAGGCGAAAATAAGAATCAAAAGATCTTGGTTTATGACCTTGGTGGTGGAACATTCGATGTTTCAATTCTTGAAATTGGAGACAACGTTTTTGAAGTTTTGTCAACAAACGGAAACACAAGACTTGGTGGAGATGACTTCGACAACAGAATCATTGATTTCTTGGTTGAAGAATTCAAAAACCAAAATGCAGGCATGGATTTGTCAAAAGACAAACTTGCTATGCAAAGACTTAAGGAAGCCGCTGAAAAGGCCAAGATTGACCTTTCTGCAACTCCTATGACAACAATTTCTCTTCCATTTATTTCTGCTGATGCAAATGGTCCAAAACACTTGGAAGTTGAACTTACTCGTGCAAAATTTGACGCACTTACAGAAGATTTGGTTAAAGAAACAATTGAATGTTGCAAAAAAGCTCTTGCTGATGCAAAACTTACAACAGAAAAGATTGACAAAGTCATCTTGGTAGGTGGTTCAACACGTATTCCTGCAGTTGTTGAAGCAGTTAAGAACTTCACAGGAAAAGAACCTTTCAAGGGAATCAACCCAGATGAATGTGTTGCCATCGGTGCTGCAATTCAAGCAGGTGTTTTGGCTGGAGAAGTTAAGGACGTTCTTCTTCTTGATGTTACTCCACTTTCTCTTGGTATCGAAACCTTGGGCGGTGTGTTTACAAAATTGATTGAAAGAAACACAACAATCCCAACAAGAAAATCTCAAATTTTCTCAACTGCTGCAGACAATCAACCAGCTGTTGACATTCACGTTCTTCAAGGTGAAAGAGAGTTTGCTGCTCAAAACAAAACCCTTGGAAGATTCCAACTTAACGACATTCCACCAGCACCAAGAGGAGTTCCTCAAATCGAAGTTACATTTGATATTGATGCAAACGGAATTGTTAAGGTTTCTGCAAAAGATCTTGGAACAAACAAAGAACAAAATATCACAATTACTGCTTCTTCAAATTTGAGCGAAGCTGACATTGACAAAGCCATCAAAGAAGCTGAAGCACATGCTGAAGAAGATAAGAAGAGAAAAGAATTTGTTGAAACAAAGAATCAAGCAGATAACATGGTTTACTCTCTTGAAAAACTCTTGAAAGAAAATGGCGACAAGATTTCTGCTGAAGACAAGAAACGTCTTGAAGATGAAATCGAAAAAGCAAAGAAAGAGTTTGAAAGTGATAATATTGAAGTTCTCAAGAAAGAACTTGAAGAACTTACAAAAGTTTCTAACGAAGTTTTCACAAAGATGTATCAAAACGCAAATCCAAACGGAGCAACAGGTGATGCAGGAAATGCTGGTGCAAGCAATAACAATGGAACTGACTCTTCTGACAAGAAAAACGGCGATGATGATGTGATTATCGAATAATTTAAATACGAATTAAAAGGAAAAAGTCGTGGCAAATAAAGATTATTATGAAATTTTGGGTGTAAGCAAGAATGCGGATGCGGACGAAATCAAGTCCGCATATCGTAGACTTGCAAAAAAATATCACCCTGATTTGAATAAAGCACCTGAAGCCGCAGAAAAATTTAAGGAAATCAATGAGGCCTATGAAGTCTTGAGTGACGATAGAAAACGTGCAAACTATGACCAATATGGCTCTGCAGATGGTCCACAATTTGGTGGTGGAGCAAGTGGGGCAAGTGATTTCAGTGATTTCTTTGGCGGTGGTCAAGGGTTTGGTGGTTTTTCTGATATCTTTTCCGATATTTTCTCTGCTTTTGGTGGTGGAGAAAGACGAAGTGGTCGTGTTTCAGAGCGTGGCTCTGACATCAACATCGCCATGAATTTAAGTTTTGACGAAGCAATTTTTGGTTGTGAGAAGATTATTTCTTTTAATCGTGTTGAAACTTGCTCGAAATGTTCTGGGACTGGTGCAAAAAACGGAAGAGAATTCACAACTTGTCCTGATTGTAAAGGGGCTGGTAGAGTGAGAATTCAACAAAACACCATGTTTGGAACAACAATCAGAGAATCTGTTTGTCCTCGTTGTGGAGGGACAGGCAAGATGATCAAAGAAAGATGCGAAGAATGTTCTGGAAAAGGATATAAGAAAGTTCCTGCTCAAGTTCATTGCAAAGTTCCTGCGGGAATTGATGATGGTCAAACAATCAGAATGAAAGGCGAAGGAAATGCTCCAGCAGGTCAAGGAATCAGCGGAGATTTAAACATCAAAGTTTCTGTTTCATCTCATCCAATTTTCAAAAGAAATGGGTTTGATTTGTTCTATGATATGGCTGTTCCTTTCACAACTTGTTTGCTTGGTGGAAAGATTGAAATTCCACTCACCAGGGGAACAAAAATTGTGAAACTTGAAGAAGGGACAAAAAATGGAACGGTGCTTAGAGTCAAGGGTGAGGGTGTCAAACGCCTTAACTCAGATAAAAAAGGTGATTTGGTTGTCACAATCAAAAGTGAAATACCAAAAAATCTCAGCAAAAAAGCAAAATCAGTTTTGCAAGAATTGGAAAGCAAATTCACAGAAGATGATTATCCAGAAACAAAGAAGTTCAAAAGCAAAATCAAATAAAAAAGAGAGAGGTTGTCTCTCTTTTTTTTGTTGCAAATTATTCATGTTCCAACAAATCATCAACACCACAGCCGAGATAGTCGGAAATGGCAATCACAGTTGAAAATTTTGGAGTTGCTCCATTTTTCCATTTTGTTACATTATTTTCTGCAATATTTATCTCTTTTGATATCCTATAGTTAGAGACATTATAAGCCTTTAATATTTTTCTATAAATAGAATGAAAGTTGTTTTGGACTTCTTTATATGGTTTAAAAACATTAGTATCAACATTTCCCAAAATATAATCTAATGATAACTTCAAGAAATTTGCAATTTTTATTGCATTAATTAATGATGGACAATATGTCGAAAAATTATAAAATGTGTCTTTTTTCAAGACATTATTTTCTTCTAAGTCCTTTATTGTCAAATTTCTTTCTTCTAAAGCTTCTTTGAAGATTTCAAAATAGTTCCTTTCTTTCATATTAATAAAATTTTAGGACTAAAGTAGGGTAATTTACTTGCAGTGGTAGTAAGTTATGGTATATAATTACAATGCCCACTAAAATTATTTTTATAAGGAGTTTTTATGAAGAAAAAAATTGATGCTGTTGAAATGTTGTTGAATGAATTTAATGGAAGAGTTCCTGATGACAGGGAGAAACTTTTTGAAGATACCAAAAACAAATTGGAAAGTGAATTTGTTTCTTCTTTGAACAATTCTCAAAAGCAAAAATATAACCGTTTGTGCGACGAATTTTATCGTTGTGAAATGTTCCATGATCGCATTTTGATTGAATTTGTTTTGTCCTTTATAGGCTCAATTTTGAACGGCGGGCACTAAGATTTTCATTCTTTTCCCTTTTTTATTTATTTTTCTTGATTTTTCCTGATTTTTTGTTGTATCATAAGTTTAGTGAGGTTGATATGAAAAGATTTTTCGGTTCAAGAAAAAATGATTTGGTTTACATTGAAGGAGAAGAATATAATCATCTTAAAAATGTTCTCAGATTGAACATTGGAGATGTTGTTCTTGTCAGTCTTAATGATGAATATCAATATTCTTGCGAAATCACAAAATTTGAAAAAGGAAAAGCGGTTTGTAAGATTATTGGAAAAGAGGAATGTGTTGGAAATCCTCAGAAGAATATTGTAATTTTTCAGGCTATCACCAAAAGACCTAAATTTGAATTTATTGTTCAAAAAGCCACAGAAGTTGGCATAACAAAAATCGTTCCTTTTGTCAGTGATTATGTCATCGCAAAAATGACTGAAAACAAAATGGATAGGTTGCAATCAATTGCTCTCAATGCGTGCAAACAATGTGAAAGAACAATCATGCCTATCATCGACGAGACAAAAACTGTTGATGATGTCATTGCTGCAATCAAAGATTTTGATGTTGTTTTGTTTGCAAATGAAAGAACTGACAAGGGAGAAAAAATCAAAGATTTGAGCAAATATAAAAACATCGGAATCATTGTCGGCTCAGAAGGCGGATTTTCTCAGAAAGAAAAAGAAGCATTCATCAAGGCGGGAGCAGTGTCTATCAGCCTTGGAAGAAGAATTTACAGATGTGAAACCGCTTCTGTTGCTATGATGAGTTTGGTTTCGATTTTGAGTGGAAATTAATATGAAAATTGCAGTTTTAACATTGGGTTGCAAAGTTAACAAATATGAGAGCGATGCTCTCATTTTTGAATTAAAAAACAGAGGTTTTGAGGCAACCGACAAACTTGAAGAAGCAGATGCATACATAATCAACACTTGTGCTGTGACAAATGAAGCGGAGAAAAAATCAAGACAAATGCTTGAACGTGCAAGAAAATTCAACCCTGACGCACAGATTTATGTCATGGGGTGTGCAAGTCAAAACAAACCGATTCAGTTTGAAGAAAAGGGTGCAAAATTTGTTATCGGAACAGCAGGAAAGAAAAAACTTTTGGATAATCTTGAAAAACAAGGAGAATTGCTTTTTGAACTTCCAAAGGAATATGAAGATGACCTGTTTTCTGCTCAGACACTCTCAAGAGCATTCATAAAAATTCAAGATGGTTGTGACCATTTTTGCACATACTGTTTGATTCCATATCTTCGTGGAAGAAGCAGGTCGAGAAGCGAGACAAGCATAATTACGGAAGTTGAAAAGTTGCCAGAAGATGTCAAAGAAATTGTGCTTGTTGGAATTGATGTTTCGGACTTTAAGATTGACGGTAAAAAGGGACTTGGGAAATTGCTTTCTGATTTGGACAAATATGGTAAGCGTTTGCGTCTTTCTTCAATGGAAGACAATTTGATTGATGAAGAATTTTTGAAAACGCTTTCTGGGCTTAAGAATTTTTGTCCGCACTTTCATCTTTCGCTTCAAAGCGGTTCAGACAATGTCTTGAAGAAGATGAACAGACACTATTCGACAATGGACTTTGAAAACAGCGTCAATTTGATTAGAAAATATTTCCCTTTGGCTGGAATCACAACAGATGTTATTGTTGGTTTTCCAACTGAAACAGAAGAAGATTTTGAAGATACTTTGAAATTTGTCGAAAAAATCAGATTTTCACAGTTGCACATATTTCCATATTCAAAAAGAAATGGAACTGTGGCATCAAAACTTTACAAAGATTTGCCAGGGCAAGTTAAGAAAGAGCGTTTGAAACGTTTGGAAACTCTTGGCAAAAAACTTAAGAATGAATTCATCTTGCAAAACTCAAGTGGAAAAGTTTTGATTGAAGAAAAAAATGTAGAATTTTTTGAAGGTTACACCGAAAATTATATCAAATGCTATATTAAAGCAAAAACGAATATGCATGTTGGTGATGTTATTGATGTAAAACTTATCAAACCTTTTAAGGACGGAGCAATGGCAGATGTTTTTGAAACTTGCAAGGAGAGTGATTAGTTATGTCATTTATTGATTGGCTTTATGGGAATGGTGGTATTCCTGGAGATTATGATTATACAATGATACATTTTGTTTCAGTTGGAGTGATTTTTGTTCTTACTGTTATTTTGGCGATTATTGCTGGAAGTAAAAAGATCAGTGACAGAGCAAAAAGGATTATTCTGATTTGTATTTCTGTTTTTCAATTGACATTTGAAGTTGTTTGGAGAATTGTATATCTTTGTCGAGGAGATGATTTTTGGTCACTTTGGCCATTCTATGTTTGCAATTTGAATGGAATTTTGCTTCCAATTGCTGCATTAACAAACAACAAAATCATGAAAGAAATGTTTTATGTTTTTGGCTTTGTCGGAGGAATTTTGACTTTCATAATGCCTCAAGGAATTTTCTATAATGCCTATTTCAATTTTCCAATTCTTAAAAGTCTTTTGCAACATACTGCACTTGTGTTCATCCCTGTATTTGAATTTGTCAGTGGAACATTTCGCCCGTCAATCAAAAATTGTTGGTTGGCACTCGTAGGTATGCTTATTCATGTTGCAAACTCACTTGGAATGTCTGCACTTTTGGGCTATCCTGGAGATTATCTATATTTCAACAGCGGACTTCCTTTTGTGATTCCTGGTGTGCCAGGTTGGCTTGTTATGTCCATCACGGCAGTTCTTGTTGTTATGATTGTTTATATCTGCCTTGATTTCAAAAATGTTTTTTTGAGAAAAAGACAAAAAGTTTTGAGCGAAAAAACCAACCCTTAATTTTGGTTTTAAATGCTTGACAATTGTCATATAGTATGCTATAATCATGCAGAAAATTGACCTTGAAAGGTGGTGAGAAAGTTGACAACAGTTAAAGTAGGCGAGAACGAATCTCTTGAAAGCGCTTTGAAACGTTTTAAAAGAAAATGCCAAAAAGACGGCATTATCGGTGATATAAGAAAAAAAGAAGCATACGACAAACCTAGCGTTGCAAGAAAAAAGAAAAGCGAACAAGCAAGAAAAAGAGCAAGAAAAAGAGGTTAATAAAAATTAAAACAGACCAATTTTGGTCTGTTTTTTTAATCAAAATAAATTCTTGTGTTGTCACGGGTTTGGTAGATTGAAGAGATGAAATCTAGGACATATTGAATGATTTCCATTTCAACTACAAAAGATTTAAATCGCTTTTCTGAATTTATTTGATTATACAATGATTTTTGTTGTGGCGTTAAATTTTGATAAAATTGTTCTTCCAATTGAGATTTTTGATTTTTTTCATCAAATTTTTTTGATTTTTTAAATTGTTCATGAATAACTTGCACAAGATTTATTTTGTTTCTCATATTTATTTTTCTCCTTTTATATCATGTTTACATTATATAATTTATAAGTCTATATGTCAAACATAATTTGTCTATATAATCTAATCATATATTATGTAGAGGTAAGGTATGATTAGATTAAGAGTGTTGGAAATATTAAAAGAGAAAGGAAAAACAAAATATTGGCTTTACAATCAGATGAATATGAGTTATCAAAATTTTAATAAAATGGTTAATAATGAGACCAAAGGCATCAGGTATGAAAACTTAGAACTTTTATGTGAAATTTTAGAATGTGGGATTGACGATTTATTTGAAATAAATTAAAGATACAACTATGAAAAGAAAGTTTGCAGAAAGATTGAATGAATTGAGAACTGAACAGAACCTATCTTTTGAAAAATTGAGCAAGTTGGTGGGTTTAAGTTCTTCTGCGCTTTGTGGTTGGGAGAATGGTGTTAATGATATAACAAGTGACAATTTGATTATTCTAGCAAAATTTTTCAAAGTTTCGACTGATTATTTATTAGGACTGGTAGATTAATTTATAAACATTCAAGCAGGTAATACCTGCTTTTTCTTTTGTTATTTTTTCTCTTTTATGGTAAAATGTTTTTTATGAATGGCTATGATTTAAATTCTCTTAACGAAGAACAAAAAAAAGCACTTTTGCAAACTGATGGAGTGGTTTTGGTTACTGCTGGGGCAGGCAGTGGCAAGACCAGACTTTTGACACACAGAATTTGCTATTTGATTGAACAGGGAGTTTCTCCTTACAACATTTTGGCCATCACTTTCACAAACAAGGCAACCAACGAAATGAAAGAAAGAGTGGCGAAAATGTGTGACCGCAATGTTTGGATTTCCACTTTCCATTCTATGTGCGTGAGAATTTTGAGAGAAAATATTGAGTTTCTTGACGGATATGACAAAAACTTCACAATCATTGCTGAAGCGGACAGAGATAAGATTTTGAAAGACCTTTTGAAAAAAAACAACCTTCAAGATGACGAACTTTCAAGAGTGGAAGGGCACCTTGACAACATCAAAAACAAGGGACTTGATATTGATGAATATTTCTTGTCTTTGCAGGAATTTGGAAACAAAACCGATTTAAAAAACGATCAAAAAATATGTTGGCAATATGAAGAATATTTGCAAAAAAATAATGCTCTTGATTTTGACGATTTGCTCAATAAGACACTGTTTTTGTTTATAAACTACAAAAATGTTCTTGACCGTTATGCAGACAGATTTCATTACATTTTGGTTGACGAATTTCAAGACACAAACCTTGTGCAATACAAGCTCATCAAATTACTCGCAAGTAAACATAAAAACTTGTTTGTGGTCGGAGATGAGGACCAATGCATCTATTCTTGGAGAGGGGCAAACTTTCACAACATCTTCAATTTGAAAAACGATTTTGAAGATGTCAAAACCTTCAAACTTGAAAGAAATTATCGTTCAACAAAAAACATTTTGACATTGGCAAACAATGTCATTGCAAACAACAATGAGCGTTTGAAAAAGAACCTTTGGACAGACAAAGAAGATGGTGCGGCACCAGTCATTTACACCGCTTTTGATGAGAGAGATGAAGCAATGTTTGTTGCTCGCACAATTGAAGAATTGGTCGACCAGGGATACACTTACAATGACTTTGCGGTTTTGATGCGTATCAATGCTCTTTCTCGTCCTATTGAAGAAGGACTTATGATGTCACAAATTCCTTACAAACTCTATGGCGGATTTAAGTTTTATGAAAGAGCGGAAATCAAAATGATTTTGTCCTATCTTTCGGTTTTCGTCAATCCAAAAGATGAGATTTCACTTTTCAAAATCATCAACTTTCCAAAGCGTGGAATTGGTGATGTTGCAATCTCAAACTTGCAAAATGAAGCAGAAGACAAGACAGTTTTGGAATACCTTTTGAGTGACAAGTTCAAGTTTTCAAAATACCATTCCAAACTTGAACATTTTGTTGAAAACATCAAATCTTTGCGTGAAGAACTTGACGTCATTCCGCTTGCTGATTTTGTTGAAAAAGTGGTCAAGGTTTTCAAAATCAGAGAGGCGTATACTGGAAAAGATGAAGAAGCAATCAACAAACTTGGCAACATTGACAGTTTGATTTCTGGTGTTCAAGAGTTTGTTGATGAAAATGGGGAGTGTTCGCTTGCTGACTATCTTGCAAATGTCATGCTCAGAAGTGACAGCGACAACATTCAAGAAAATGGATTTGTTTCGGTTGCAACAATCCACTCTGTCAAAGGATTGGAGTTTAGGGTTGTTTTTGTCGTTGGTTTGGAAGAAGGGATTTTTCCGCTTTCTAGGGCAATTTACTCCAACAGTGAAATGGAAGAAGAACGCAGGTTGATGTATGTTGCAATCACAAGGGCGGAAGAAAAGATTTATCTCATTCATGCTTGCAAAAGATATATGTATGGCAAAAGCAATTTTCAAGTTGAAAGCAGGTTTTTGAAAGAACTTGGAATTGTTGACAAGAAAAAACCAAAAATCACAGCAGGAGATGATTTTTTCAGAAAAGAAAAGGAAACTGCCGACGCTTTTGACAGTGGTTTTCATGTTGGCGACAGGGTTTATCTTTCTCGCTATGGAGAAGGCGAAATTGTTGAGGTTTCTGATGACGGTTTTGTGGGTAAAATAGATTTTGATGATTTTGGCATCAAAGAAATCATGCTTAATTCCAAAAATCTTGAAAAAGTGGAGGCGGACAATGGATAAACTTGAAAGAATGAAAGAGTTGGTTGATGTCATTTTGATGCACAACCGAAATTATTATGAACTTGACAATCCAACCATTTCGGATAAGGAATATGACAAACTCTATGACGAACTTGTTGACCTTGAAAAAGAAACTGGTGTTGTGCTTTCAAACTCTCCAACACAGAGAGTCGGCGGAGATGTGCTTGACAAATTTGTCAAGAAAAAACATGCTGTTCGTCTTTATTCAATGGGCAAGGTGCGCTCTTTTGACGAGCTTAGAACTTTCTTCTCTGACATGAAAAAATATGTCAAAAATCCAACTTTTGCTGTGGAATATAAGTTTGACGGCTTGACCATTGTGACGGAATATGTTGATGGGAAATACGTCAGTGCAACGACTCGTGGGAACGGTGAGATTGGGGAAGATGTGACAGAACAAGTCAGAACAATCAAAAGTGTTCCGCTGGAGATTCCTTTCAAAGGCAGATTGATTTTGCAAGGCGAAGGAATGATGACCAATTCAAGTTTTAGGCGTTATAACAGAACTGCAGAAGAACCTTTGAAAAACCCAAGAAATGGGGTTGCTGGAGCAATCAGAAATCTTGACCCTAAAGAAACAGCAAAAAGACAACTGGATTATTTTTGTTATGCCGTTTTGCTTTCTGAAGGAAAAACTTTCAAAACTCAAGAAGAAATGCACGAATTTATCAAAGAAAATGGTTTTAAAACCGGCGATTTCTTCAAGGTTGTCAAAACTGAGGCGGAGGCGGAAGCCATCATCAATCAAATCGATGCTCAAAAATCCAATCTTGATGTCATGATCGATGGGGCGGTGGTTAAACTTAACGAAATTGCTCCTCGTGAAGAGATTGGATATACAAACAAGTTTCCTAAATGGGCAAGAGCATATAAGTTTGAAGCGGAAGAAGTTTCAACAATGCTTAATGATGTGGTTTGGCAAGTTGGAAGAAGCGGGAAAGTTTCTCCAACTGCAATCTTGGAACCTGTGGACCTTGCTGGTGCGACAATTTCAAGAGCAACGCTCAACAACATTGAAGACATAAGAAAGAAAAATGTCTTTTTGAAAAGCAGGGTTTTCATCAGACGTAGCAACGAGGTTATTCCTGAAGTGCTGGGGCTTGCTGAGAAATATGACTTTTCAGAAGTTATTGAAGAGCCGAAAGTTTGTCCATGTTGCCAAACTCCATTGGTTAAAAAAGGACCTTTGATTTTCTGTCCAAATCATGACAATTGCAAAGAACAAATTGTTGCAAGGCTCGTTCATTTTGTTGAGAGAGAAGCATTCAACATTGAAGGTCTTTCCGAAAAAACAATCATTCAGTTTTATGATGATTTGGGGCTTAGACATTATTCTGACCTTTACAAACTCACAAAAGAACAACTTGTTGGACTTGAGAAGTTTAAGGATAAAAAAGCAGAAAATGTGCTTAAAAGTTTGGAAAAAAGCAAACATATTGAACTTTTCAGATTTATTTATGGCATCGGCATCAGCGAAGTTGGAATCAAGACTGCAAAAGATTTGGCAAAAACTTTCAAAACCTTTGAAAACTTCAAAAATGCTTCATTTGAAGATTTGGTTGCTGTTGAAGACATTGGTGACATCATTGCTGGCAACATTGTTGAATTTTTCAAAGATGGAAACAACTTGAACGAAATTGAAAGACTTTTTGGTGTCGGAGTGGTTATCTTGGAAGAAAGTGCGCCTAAATCGGACAGACTTTCTGGAATGACTTTTGTTTTGACTGGGACTCTTCCAAATTATTCGCGCTCTGACATGACAAAACTTATCGAAGAAAATGGTGGAAAAACTGCATCTTCTGTTTCAAAAAACACGACCTATGTTTTGGCAGGTGAAGAAGCGGGAAGTAAACTTGACAAAGCAAAATCACTTGGCATTCCAATTTTGAGTGAAAGCGAGTTTGTATCTAAATTTCTTGATATTGAATAATTTTTGTGTTATACTAATTATAGGAGTAAATTTATGGCTCAATGTCCTGTTTGCAAACAAAAACTTTCAGTGGAAATGATGCCTATTGGAACAGAACCAGGTGAAAAGAAGAAAAAGCTCAAGATGGGTTCAATTTTGCCACAGATAATATCGTGGTCAATTGATGCATCTTTGCGTGCCTCTGTTGGTTCTGGGCGTAGTCTTTATTTGACTTGCAACAATGCCGATTGTCCTGCTTGCTGGAAACCAACAAATCCAATTTATTTCAAAAACGGAGTGCTTGGACCAAGTCTTGTTGGTGACAGCACTGGAATCAGATTGACAATCATGCAGGGACAATATGTTAAAAGACCTAAACGCCGTGGAAGAAGATAATGCACGAAATCATGAAAAATATTCATATAGGACCAGAGTTGGAAAGTGATTATAAAGGCGTTTATGATTTGATCAAAACTTCTTTTGCAACTGCCGAGCATAGCGATGGCACAGAACAAGATTTGGTTGAAAATTTGCGCAAAAGCAAAGCATACATTCCAGAACTTGCTTTGGTGGCAGAATGTGATCAAAGAATTGTTGGATATATTATGTTTACAAGGGTGAAAGTTGGACAAAAAACTGGTTTGGCTCTTGCACCACTTGCAGTTGCCCCAGATTTTCAAAAGCAAGGCGTTGGCTCCGCGTTGATAAATAAAGGGCATGAGATTGCAAAAAGATTGGGCTTTGAATTTTCTTTAGTCTTGGGAAGTGAGAAATATTATCCAAAATTTGGATATATATCAGCAAAAGATTATGGTGTCGAAATCCCGAAAGGCTTTCCATCTTCAAACTTTTTCATCAAACCACTTCAAAAGAATCTTAAATATGTTTCTGGGCAGGTTGTTTATCCGAAGGAGTTTGGATTGTAAAAATCAAAAAATAACAATTTTTATTGTCAAAACACTTGACAAGAAAGTGAAATATACTTATAATTAGCATGTGTTTCGTTGTCGGAAACCATGCTTAATTTTTTAAGCATAAACAAACAACAGGTGACGGGCTGATTTGAGTTTTCAGTTTCAGCGCAGTTTGATTGAGTTCAAGCGACAGGAAAAGGGTTACAAACCTCACCGATTTGAAGAACAATTCTTCAAAGTTGCAAAGACAGGAATGTTTCTGTCAAAATGCAATTGTGTTGTTCATGTTTAACATAAAAGCATTTTTTCATTGACACGGAAACCCGTGTCTTTTTTATGAAGACACAAGAATAACACAAATAAAATTGTGTCTTCTTATGACAAATCCAATTCATGATTTAAAACTGAAAATCTACAAAAGGAGATATGAACATGCCTACATTTAACCAACTCATTAGAAATGGAAGAAAATCATTTGAGAAAAAGAAAAAGGCTCCACTTCTTGAAGAATGTCCTCAAAAGCGTGGTGTTTGCTTGTCTGTTAGAACAGCAACTCCTAAGAAGCCTAACTCTGCTCTTAGAAAAATTGCCAGAGTAAAACTTTCAAATGGTCAAGAAGGAACATGCTACATTCCTGGTGTTGGACACAACTTGCAAGAACACAGCGTCGTTCTTGTTCGTGGCGGACGTGTTAAGGACCTTCCTGGTGTGCGTTATCACATCATTCGTGGAACTCTTGACACTGCTGGTGTTGCAAACAGAAAACAAAGCCGTTCCAAATATGGTGCAAAAAGACCTAAAGCAGGTAAGTAATCTGCACAAACTGCTCATTTTTGATGTCTATTCAAAATTGTGCTTTAATGGTTTGATTACTTGCCACGGTCATTAATGACAATTCGCTTGCCAAGTTGTGGGCGAAGGGTGGTTGGTTTTCAAATGTATTAACTATCAAAATTTTTTAAAAGGAGAGTAAAACCAATGCCAAGAAGAAATAGTGCGGTTAAGAAAGATGTTTTACCAGATCCAATTTATAACAACAAGGTTGTCACAAAACTTATCAATCAAGTTATGTTGAGTGGAAAGAAAGGCCTTGCTCAAAGAATTGTTTATGGTGCTTTCGATATTATTAAAGAAAAAACAAGCTTGGAACCTCTTGATGTTTGCCTCACAGCAATTGAAAATGTTAAACCTATGCTTGAAACAAAAGGACGTAGAGTTGGTGGTGCAACTTACCAAGTTCCTATGGAAATCCGTCCTGAAAGAAGACAAACTCTTGCTATTCGTTGGATTGTTAACAATGCTAGAAAGAGAACTGGCGAAAGAAATATGGATGAAAAACTTGCTGGTGAACTTATTGATGCTTACAACAATACTGGTGCTTCAATCAAAAAGCGTGACGAAATGCACAGAATGGCTGAAGCTAACAAGGCTTTTGCACATTATAAGTGGTAAGAGATATGTATTACGACAAATCAAAATTTGAAGGTTATCAAAAATTAGTCAAATCTGTGCAAGAAAGACGGGTTGAAACTGACCAAAAAGGTGATAATCTTTCCGTGCCTAAGCAAATCTATCAACATAGACACGGCAAAATTCAAGAAGATAGAGAAAAATAATTAAGGAGAAAAAATATGGCTACAAACCTAGAATTGACCAGAAATGTTGGTATTATGGCTCACATCGATGCTGGTAAGACAACAACTACTGAAAGAATTTTGTTCTATACTGGTAAGAACCATAAAATAGGTGAAGTTCATGATGGTGCTGCAACTATGGACTGGATGGCTCAAGAACAAGAAAGAGGCATCACAATCACTTCTGCCTGCACAACATGTTTCTGGAAAGGTCACAAAATCAACATCATCGACACTCCAGGACACGTTGACTTCACTGTTGAAGTTGAACGTTCTTTGAAAGTTCTTGATGGTGCTGTTCTTGTGCTTTCAGCTCGTGACAAAGTTCAACCTCAGACTGAAACTGTTTGGCGTCAATCTACAAAATACAAAGTTCCAACAATCATCTATGTCAACAAAATGGACAGAGATGCTGCCGATTTTTATGGCTGTGTTGACTCAATTAGAGATAGATTGAAAACAAATCCTCTTGCCATTCAAATGCCAATTGGAGAAGCTGATACTTTCAGTGGAATTATTGACCTTTTGACAATGAAAGCAGAAGTTTATGAAGATGACCTCGGAACAAAGATTGATGTTATTGACATTCCAGAAGAATATAAAGCAAAAGCTCAACAACTTCATGATGAAATGATTGAAAAAATTGTTGAAACTGATGATGCTTTGCTTGAAAAATATTTTGAAGGTGCAGAAATCACACTTGATGAACTTAAGAAAGCTTTGAGAAAAGCAACTATTGCAAGAACAATCGTTCCAGTTCTTTGTGGTTCTTCATACAAAAACAAGGGTGTTCAAATGCTTTTGGATGCTATGGTGGAATATCTTCCATCTCCACTTGATATTGACCACATTGAAGGTGTTAACCCAGACACTGGAGAAACAGAAACAAGAGCACCAAGCGAAGATGCTCCATTTGCTGGTCTTGCATTCAAGATCATGACAGACCCATTTGTTGGTCGTCTTGCGTTCTTCAGAGTTTACTCTGGAAAATTGACCGCTGGCTCTTATGTTTACAACTCAAACAAGGGTGAAAAAGAAAGAGTTGGTCGTCTTATCAGAATGCACGCAAATCAAAGAGAAGAAATCAAAGAAGTTGGCGCTGGTGACATTGCTGCTATCGTTGGTCTTAAGGACACAATCACAGGAGAAACTCTTTGTGATGAAAAAAATCCAATTGTTCTTGAAAGCATGGAATTCCCAGAACCAGTTATTAAGGTTGCTATCGAACCTAAAACAAAATTGATGCAAGAAAAGATGGTTCTTGCTCTTGTTAAACTTGCAGAAGAAGACCCAACTTTCAAAACATACACAGATCAAGAAACTGGACAAACTATCATCGCTGGTATGGGCGAACTTCACCTTGAAATCATCGTTGACAGATTGCTTCGTGAATTTAAAGTTGAAGCAAACGTTGGTAAACCACAAGTTGCTTACAAAGAAACAATCAGAAAAGCAACTCGTGCAGAAGGCAAGTTTGTTAGACAGTCTGGTGGTAAGGGACAATACGGTCACTGCGTTATTGAAATGGAACCTCTTGAACCAGGTGCAGGATATGTCTTTGAAGATAAGACTGTTGGCGGATCTATTCCAAAAGAATACATTCAACCAATTAACAATGGTATTCAAGAAGCAAGCAAAAATGGTGTTATTGCAGGATATGAAACTGTTGACTTCAAGGTTACTGTTGTTGATGGTTCTTACCATGAAGTTGACTCTTCTGAAATGGCATTTAAGATTGCTGGTTCTATGGCATTCAAAGAAGGTGCTTTGAAGGCTAATCCAGTTCTTCTTGAACCTATCATGAAAGTTCAAGTTGAAGTTCCAGATGACTATCTTGGAACAGTTATGGGCAACTTGACATCTCGTCGTGGAATTTTGACAGGAAACGAGTCAAAACCAGGCGTGCAAGTTGTTAATGCTGAAGTTCCACTTGGAGAAATGTTTGGTTATGCAACTGACTTGCGTTCTCAAACACAAGGCCGTGGAACATTCACAATGGAATTCTTGAAATATTCAGAAGTTCCAAAGAATATTGCTGAAACAATTGTTGGTCAGCGTAAAAAACAAGCATAACAAAGATTTTTAGTGCAATTTAGCTTTTTTGCTTAAATACAAAACTGATCTTTGAAAATGACAACTTGATTGTCTGTGAAAAGTTAGGTTGTCGATAATTTATTTTGAAAAAAAATTATAAAAATGCTTAAATTGTTTTGACATTTTCAAAATATATGGTAAAATATCACAGTAAAACATAAAAAGGAGATTATTAAAATGGCTACAGGAAAATATGATAATACCAAACCACACGTTAACGTTGGAACAATTGGCCACGTTGACCACGGTAAAACAACTCTTACTGCTGCTATTACAATGTATAGTGCTGCAAAGGGTTACGCTCAAAAAATGAGATATGACGAAATTGATAAGGCGCCAGAAGAAAAGGCAAGAGGAATCACAATCAACACTGCACACGTTGAATATCAAACAGACAAACGTCACTATGCACACGTTGACTGTCCTGGACACGCTGACTATGTTAAAAACATGATCACTGGTGCTGCTCAGATGGACGGTGCCATCCTCGTTGTTGCTGCAACTGATGGTCCTATGCCTCAAACAAGAGAACACATCTTGCTTGCTAGACAGGTTGGTGTTCCATACATCGTTGTATTTATGAACAAAACAGATCAAGTTGACGATCCAGAACTTTTGGACCTTGTTGAAATGGAAATCAGAGAACTTTTGACAGAATATGGTTTCCCAGGAGACAAGACGCCTATCATCAAAGGTTCAGCTTTGAAAGCTTTGGAAGCTGCACAAGCAGGAAACATTGAAGATCCAGCTTGCAAATGTATTCAAGAACTTCTTGATGCTTTGGACACATATATCCCAGAACCAGAAAGAGATACAGACAAACCTTTCCTTATGCCTGTTGAAGACGTTTTCACAATCACTGGACGTGGAACTGTTGCAACTGGTAGAATTGAAAGAGGAACTGTTAAACTTAACGATGTTGTTGAAATCGTTGGTTTGGGTGCTAAGAAGCAAACAGTTGTAACTGGAATTGAAATGTTTAGAAAGACTGTTGACGAAGGAATCGCAGGATTCAACGTTGGTATTCTTCTTCGTGGTATCCAAAGAACAGAAATCGAAAGAGGACAAGTTCTTTGCAAACCAGGTTCAATTCACCCACACACAAAATTTGCTGCTGAAGTTTATGTTTTGAAGAAAGAAGAAGGCGGACGTCATACTCCATTCTTCAATGGTTACAGACCACAATTCTATTTCAGAACAACAGACGTTACAGGAACAATTGAACTTCCTGCAGGCGTTGAAATGGTTATGCCTGGCGACAATGTTAAGATGACAATCACTCTTAACAAAGAAATCGCTATCGAACAAGGACTTCGTTTCGCTATCCGTGAAGGTGGCAGAACAGTTGGTTCCGGAGTTGTTTCTCAAATTATTGAATAATTGTAGAAATATA
>ULSO01019451.1_pt1 | contig 19887 bp, 24 predicted proteins | sample 1956701 | NCBI WGS metagenome assembly ULSO01 (sample SAMEA4835708, study PRJEB28245) | human gut metagenome | biome: gut microbiome; material: fecal sample | place: Denmark | collected 2008 | reverse complement strand
CGCCATTCTCGGACTGAGATGTTGAGCAACCGGACAACAAAACAACTCCGCTTCCTACAAAAGCGAATCCACACAAAATCATAAGCATTATTACTAATACTTTTTTCACATTTTTATTATATATTAGTTTATAAATAAAATCAACACTTTATCAGTCTTTTAAATCTTTTTTGTAAAACATCTTCAAAAAAGGCACTGACCAGCGTGGTGCTTTAACACAAATTATTTTTATATTTGATTTCTTTTCTTTTTCCATGGTATTGTTTTATGCACATTTCTCACTTTGTGTGACAAACACAAAACTATGCCAATTGTCCAGCAATTGCACCATCACTGCACGCTGTGACAATTTGCTTCAAAAATCCGCATCTAACATCTCCAACGGCATAAACTCCATCAACAGAAGTTCTCATGTTGGCATCTGTTTTGATGAAGCCTTTGTCATCTAATTCCAAAACATTTTGATATATCTCTGTCTTAGGCTTCTTTCCAAGCTCCACAAACAGTGCTGAGGTTTCAATTTTTTTATCTTCTCCAGCAATTTTCACTTCAACGCTGTCAACAACATCTTTTCCCTCAACCTTTTCAATTTCAACATTTGAAAGCACTTGAATTTTTGGATTTTTGTTTACACTTGCATATTTGGACATATCGCCACTGTCAAGCACAATAACTTTTGAACAAACCTCTGCAAGGTCCAAAGCGCCCTTAATTCCACTGCCACCTTTGCTGGCAACACAAACGGTTTGATTTTTATAGAAATTTGCGTCACAAACTGCACAATAACTCACACCGCGACCAAGGAATTCATTTTCATTCTTCCCAATTTCCACACTTGAAAGCCCGGTGGCAATTATGATGCTTCTTGCCCAGTATTGTCCTTTCTTCCCATACAAAACTTTTTCTTTGTCAGAAAAATCTACTTTGCTTATGTCATCAAAAATGACTTTGATATCCAAATGTTTGATTTGTTTTGAAAACATCTGGCTTAAAGACAAACCATCAATCTCAGACTGCGAAGGAAAATTTTCAATTCTGGTCAGGGAAACAACTTGCCCGCCCAAAGCGAACTTTTCAATTATTGCAACATTTTTTCCTCTTCTTTTGGCATAGATGGCTGCCGTCATTCCGGCCACACCACCACCAATAATCAAAACATCATAAATTTCTTTCATAGTTTATATTATATCATAAACAATAATAATTTAAAATTGATTTTCAAAAAATATAAAAAGCCTTGAAAATTTTTTCAAGACTTTTTTTAAATTCTGCTACCATTTCCCATGGTAAGAGCCAAACGAACACCTTGAACATATCCAAGCCAGTTTGATTTTGTGACACCAGCATTTGTGATCACTTGTCCATTTCCTAGTCCTGTGCCCAAATTTCTTGTCCAATAGTCAACGTAATCATCTGTCCCACATCCAAGCAAGAAGCATACCATGTCACTCGCCTTTGCTGAATAGTCTGTCAAGTAGTCATCTATCTCTTTGATTGATGCAACCCTGACCCCATCTTCTGTCACCGAGACACTGACAACTTTGTTTTGTTGTCCTGCATCACCAAATCTGTAATATGTGTAATCTGTTGATGCTTGCTTATTGGTTATACCTGCAGAGAAGTTTGTTGTTGATTCGGTTTTGTTCAATCCTGATATGTTGCTGTACATATCACTGTCTGCAAATTCCCAACCTTCTGTAACGTTTTCTGTCTCAACTGCACCCAGTGTCAATATTCTGTCACTTACAACTGTGAAATTGGTCTTGTATGTTCCATATGTGCTCCAACCACTTGGGTATGATGTGCTTGACACTCCATAGTCACTCACTCTCCATCTGATTGGTTCCACTTCAAACCAATAATATTGCCCACTTGTGAATGTGTAACTTGTTCCATCACTCATCTTAAGTGTCTGTGTGCTGGTCGCTTGAAGTCTTGCATATCTCTTGCTGTTGTATGTGTAAATTTCAATCTTTTGGTTTGTTGTTCCATCGTTGTATTTGATTTCTCCACTCTTTGTTGGACTTACACTGTTAAGTGTGTTGTTCATCGTTGTTCCAACATAACTCTGTGGATATTCTCCATGCTCAAAATACCAATATTTCTCTGTGCTATCATATTTCAATTGGTTCGATGACAACACCTTGAAATAAACATTGATAGTGTAGGTTGTACCCGACGTAGTAGGTGTGAATGTCGTCGCAGTTGATGAATTTGGCGGACTTGAACTTGTTGACGCTCCCACAAATACATAACCTGTCTTGGCCGTCGGTGTGAAAGTAACTGTCTGACTTATCAATGCATTTGTCGCAACTGTTGTTGCTGATGCACTTGTCACGCTCACAGCCGATGACTGCACTGGTGAGTTGTTGCTGTCATAATAATATCGAACTGACACAGTCCCACCTGTCACTGAATTGGTGTAATTTGTACCATCTGTCGATGTCTTGATTTGAACATTAATTGTTGAAACTCGCGGTGTCCAGTCTGCATACAATGTGTCATTTGCATTTGCTGTATAACTTCCACCAGATGCATAATGTGTCCCTGTTCCAGAAGTGTTCGTATTCCAACCATTAGCCGTGTAACTCGTTCTCGTCAAACTGTTTGTTGCAAGTGTTGCACTCGTTCCGTGTATTTTGTATGTAGATGACGGTGTCGAGCCACTTCCTTCATTAGCGTCATAATCTATTTTATATCGCTGATAAACATATACATAAATTGTGTCATTTGAGTCCGGTACCCAAGAATATGTGTATGAATCACTTGAAGAGTCATACAACATAGTGTATGTGCTTGTGGTTGGTGCACTTCCCAATCTCATGTAATAACCAGGACTTGTAAAACTTGATAATTTGATTGTGACACTGCTTGAACTCGAAGAATAGGTGTGTTTTACTGTTGCGCTACCACTTGATGCTATGCTGCTGCTTGAAACCGTGCAACCAGTTGAAGCACCAATGCTTAGATTTGTTGTATAGGTTTGCCGTGTTGTCCCACCATAATACCGGACAGTCAATGTGTAAGTGTTGATTTCCCAAACTGCATAAAGTGTTATATCATTGGTAGCATAATATGTATAACTTGTGCTTATTCCAGTATAGTCACCAGAAAGCGAAGATGAACTAGTGCTCCAATTAACAATTGTGTAACCTGTTCTTGAGAATGTTGAACTTGCTTTTGTTGTAAAAGAACTTGCATATGTCACACTTTGGGTCGATGTCGTTGTTGTGCTGTAGTTTCTGTTGTATGTGATTGTGTATGTGTTTGGTGTCCAAACAGGAAAGAATACTCTATCTTGATTTGCATAAGATGCTGGAACTGTTGCACCCGCTGAAAATGCGACATCTCCACCCTCATAGCACCAATTATTACTGTCTAATTCTCCTGTTGTGCTCCAACCAGTCAAAGTGTATCCTGCTCTTGTGAAATATTCACCAGCGGCTGGCGCCGTATATGTCAATCCTGCAGCAACATTATTATTTATTACAGCACCTGAAGTGGAAGCATAATATTGAAAAACATATCTGTATTGTTCTCTTACATAAACATATAGCGTTGTGCTTGACGTGCTGGTTGTGACACTTCCTGAACTTGGTTGAGATGTTGACCAATATGAACTATAATGCCAATAGTTTATATCTTGTTGCGAAGAATATTGATAACTGCTGTTGCTAAATGAAGAACTAGTTCCCGCACCAACAACAATATGTCCAAAGCCACTAGCATTAGAACTATTAGTAACTTTTCCCATTCTTCTAACTTGTCCAATTCCAAGAAATCCTGTGTTGTCGTATTGATATGAAAATGAGCCGCACCCAGTTGCTGAAGAAGACGATGTTGAAATAGATGTGCTACCATCTTTGGTTGGATTACCATTCCCCCATTCTTGAGAACCTCCGTTTTCATCATACCAATAAACATTAAAAATATATGACTCACCAGAACCATTGTAATTGATCACAGTATAATCATTTGTTCCGCTTCCTGTTCTGATAACTGAACCAACTCACATATAAAAATATAACGCATCACTATCTATTTCTTCATCAGTGTTTTCGTCATCGGGATTCTCTTCTTCAGGAGACTCCGAAGTCTTTCCATCACCGGTTTCTGGTTGTATCAAAGAATCATCCGTCAGCAACAGTCCAACCCCACTTCCAACAAGAGTGAGTCCACACAAAACCATCAACAAAACCACAAACAGTTTCTTCATATATTTAGTATAACACAATTTTTAAATCACTACAAGTTTTTCTACAAAAAAAAGACAAACACAAAGTTTGTCTTTCCAAATTATCTCTTTGAGAATTGAGGTGCTTTTCTTGCTTTCTTGAGACCATATTTTTTTCTTTCTTTCATTCTTGGGTCACGAGTGAGAAGTCCAGCATCTTTAAGTTCTTTCTTATATGTTTCGCTAACTTTAACAAGTGCTCTTGCAATTCCGTGACAAATTGCTCCAGCTTGTCCAGAAATTCCACCACCATCAACATTGACAACAACATCAAACTTATCTGCAGTTGATGTGAGTGTCAAAGGTTGTTTTGCAATGATGATCAAAGTGTCTCTTTGAAGGTATTCTTCAACATCTCTTCCATTAACTTCAATTTTGCCAGAGCCAGGATACAAACGAACTCTTGCTATTGATTTTTTTCTTCTTCCTGTTGCGATAAAGCAACCACCCTTATTTTGTTTCTTTTCAGCCATTATTCAATTGCTCCTTTTAATGCCACTGTTTCAGGTTTTTGTGCTTCATGATTGTGATTTGCATCTTTGTAAACATGAAGTCTTGTAAATTGTTTTCTTCCCATTGTGTTTTTTGGAAGCATACCTTTTACTGCTTTTTCAACAACTTTACAAGAGTTGTTCTTCATCAAAGTTGAATAATCAACTTCTTTAAGTCCTCCAATATAACCTGTGTGCCAACGAAGTTTCTTTTGTTCCAATTTCTTTCCTGTCAAAACAACTTTGTCAGAATTGATAACAATCACGAAATCTCCTGTGTCAACATGTGGAGTGTAGATAGTTTTATTTTTACCAGTCAAAATGTCTGCAACTTGGCTTGCAAGTCTTCCAAGTGGCATATTGGTTGCATCAACAACAAACCATTTTCTTTCAACAGTTGCTGGGTTTGCCATGTAAGTTTTCATTATTTTCTCCCTTGAAATATTCTATTTTTAAAAATTTTATTGACGAAACTTGCTTTGAATGTTCGTCCGATTCAAAGATTACCGCCTTGCCAGTTAAGCGATAATTGCCATTGTTATTTCTCTTTGCGATTTTTTTGGGGCTAACAATAAAAATCGCCTTCAAAATAAAGACGATTATATTTTAATGAAACTAATATCATTTGTCAAGCATTTATCCTAAAAATACTAAAAAATTTTTATTTAAAATTGATATGTCAACCCACCAATCTTTCGATGTCAGAAGATGTAATTGAATGGTCCTGAACTTTGCTTGCTGTGGCAACTAAGGAGTTGTATTTTATTGCATCTTTAAACAATGAACTTTTTTCTTTCTTATCAATTTCATTCAATTCTGCCAATCTTTTGGCCTTCACATCTGCTTTTTCAAGCAACTTTCCAGAAATGGCTGTCAACAAATATGCCAAATGTTTTTCATTCTCCACGTTTTTAACAGCAGTTGAAAACTCTTTGTCCTTAAGTGGGACAACACTGTTCAATCTCACAACAAATTCTTTGTCTGAAGAAGAATTGTTTGCAAGCATTTGAACTTTTGGACAGCAATTTTTCAAGACTTCTGCCCTTGCTTTTTCAAAGTCCCCACCTTGCTCAACAACATTCAAAACTTCACCTAACTTGTCTTTGAAAAAGTCAGGGATTGGGAGTTCATTTTCTCTCAAGAAATATGTATTATACTTGCTGATTAGATACAAAAAATTGGAACGAGAATGATTGATGTCATATATGGAACTTTCACTAACCCTCCCATCTTTATCAAAATTTGTTAAATCAAAGAAATATAAAAAGCTCATTTGTTTTCTCCTTTGGATAAGTCTATCTTACCACAAACAAAATGAATAAATCAAACAAATTTTTGAATATTTATACATTTTTTCTAAAAAGTTTTGATGCAATACAAGACAATTTCCGTCGCATAAATGTTTCCGCCATAATAGCGAAGATAGAATTTGTAATCATCTCTCATATTTTCAATCATTCTAGGAATTTCGATAATGTCTGTGTTGTTGTGATAGACAGAAAGCATAAGATTTGGAAAATCTTTCTTAATATGCTTCACACAACCTTTTAACGCCGCTTTCTCCCCACCTTCAATGTCCATTTTTATCATGGAAATCTTATCACGTATATCATCGTCCAAACTGACCTGTTTGATTTCTACATCTCCTGATATACAGATTTGATTGGCAGAATCAGAAGTCAAATTTCTTTCTAAGAACACTTTTCCTTTTCCCTCACCAACCGCTTTGTTGACAATCTCAATGTTGGGATAACTTTTCAAATTTTCTTTCATTTTTTCAATTACAGATGGAGTTATCTCATAGCAATAAATTTTCTTATAACAATCACGGCCAAAACATCGAATAAAATCTATTGCTGTTTCACCATAATAAGCCCCAACATCAACAAAAGTTTCTTCATTCAGATTTGGCAAAATATCTAAGTCAAAATACTGCGAATAGACCGGTTCAATAGCTTTTTTCAAATTTACAAAATCAAAATTATAAAAATTGCTAAGAATCGCATACAAAGCAAACTTGGAGCGGCAATCCTCCAACCTGTTGTAAAACCATTCAAAATCTTCAGCATTTTCTTTAAACACCATCGCCTTATTATGTAAAATTTCAAAATCATTATCTTTAAACGACAGCCGTCCCCAATATGGATATTTATCCCAATAAGCACTTAAAGAATCTTGAATTGGAATTGGTACTTTTGTCAAAAAGCGATTTTTCATGTTTGAAAAAAGTTTGTCTGTGCTGTTTGCTTTAAACTCATTTATTAAGCTATTAAAAGAATTATCAATCCACATAAAATCTCCTATGATTTTTCTATTCACAAAAGAGATTATTGGTTAAAATTTCATACACATTTCTCAGATTGTCCCTTGTTTCAGACACAAAAAAAGTATTGACTATTCATCAATACTTTCTTGCTTATCTTCTTTTTTCTTTTTGCTAAATTTTTCTTTCAATTTATGATAAGATATGTACACAAATCTCTCTTCTTTCTTATAAGCGAATTGCTCATAGATTAATATAAATATTGTATAAAGGATAATTGCAAGTATGCCTATAACCCACCAATATAGCATTGTCCCCTCAATTGCCGGTCTTGTCAAATACATATCCTCTGCAACTCCAAAGACCTGTGTTGTAAACAAAATAAAAGGAACCATAGCAATCAATCCCCAAACAAACGAAGACCAATTCTTCATGCTTGGTTTGAAATAACCTATTCCCAACACAAAGACAAAATTCAAAAACATCATTGTGTGGAACAACAACCCTGTGAAATCAACAAGGTCAAAGAAATTGTCTTTGCCAAGCATAAACTCTGGATAAACCATCGTAAGTAATCCACCCAACGCCTGTGCAAAAATTGCAAAATTAAATACTCTTGAGTTTGGTTTCGCCAACAACATAACCAATGGGCCATAAATTGCAAGCGTACTACAAAAACTTCCTGGAACAAAAACTTTCCAGTTGTTGTCGTATTTATCCCAAATTGCAAACTTGTTTACAAGCATAATTATCAAAGTAACAATCGCAAACGCAAAAACATAATACTTCTTGTTCTTAACATTGTTTCTGCATAAAAATCTAACCAAAAAAATCATTCCAATGACAAAAGCAACAGAAATCAAAAGGTAAACTATGTGTTGCCAGCAAAAAATATCTTTCATTAGTTTCTCCTTAGTAATTTATTTTGAAAATTATAACACACAACTATACAAAGGAAAAAATGATTTTGAAAGATTTCATTAATTAAAAAGATTAAAAATAGAAATCTCAAATTCTTGCATTTACCAACAAAAATATGTTAAACTTTGAAAGTAGCACATGACCTCATAGTAAAACAGGATATTACGGTCCCCTCCTAAGGGATTGTTCTGGGTTCGAGTCCCGGTGGGGTCACCAATTTAATATTGATGTCAAAAATTTTTTGCAATTTGAATTTTATTGTTAAAAACTTTTTTTATTTTTTATATTTTGTATATAAAAGTTGATGACTTATAGGAACCTTTATAAGTCATTTGGGCTCCTGTATGGGCAATCTTTCCCACAAAATATCTCCTTATTTCTAAATTTAATAGTTCTCTCGGACTATTTGTTAAAATCGACAGTTTTAGAATTGTCGATTTTATTTCCTCCCAACGAATAATATTTTAAAATTATTATCGTTCTAACACGAAAACATTTGTTAAAAAATTAATTATGTGATATATTTTAATAAATCGGAGTTTTTTATGATTAATGTTTGTTATAGTGGAAACAAAAAAATTTTTGAGGGTTTGCTCTTGGCAGTGCTCTCGCTTGCAAGAGTCACTCAAGAAGAATTAAAGGTTCACATTTTAACAATGGATTTACACGATGAAAATCCAAATTTTTTGCCTTTTTCAGACGAACAAATTGCACTTCTAGACAAAATTGTTAAAGAAAAAAATCCTAACAGCCAAGTTGTTAAAATTGATGTTACAAAAGAATATATCCAAGAATTGAGAGATGGAAAGAATCATCATAATGGATACACTCCTTATGCCACTTTGCGTCTGCTTTTGGATTTGGTTCCAAACATGCCTGACAAAATGATTTATATGGACATTGACACCATGTGTGTTTCGGACATCAAACAACTTGATGATGTCGACATTGAAGGATATGATTTTGGCGCAACAAAAGACTACATGGGTAGGTTTTGGATCAACAGACATTACTGCAACTCAGGTGTCATGACAATGAATCTCAAACAAATCAAAGAAAATGGTTTGTTTGTTAAATGTCGCAGGAAAGTCAACAAAACAAAAATGCTTATGCCTGACCAAACCGCTTTGAACAAATATGGCAAAAAGAAATATCTCCCTTTCAAATTCAATGAACAAAGAAAAATCAAAGAAGATACAGTTGTTAAACATTTTTGCAAAGGAATTGTTTTCTTCTTGCCTTTTGGTATGCATATTTACAACATCAAACAATGGCAACGTGAGAAAGTTCATAAAAGCCTGAAAATTTTCCGTTTTGATGACTTATATGAGAGAGTTGATCAATTAAAAATTGACTATCCAGAATGTTTTTAACAAAAAAAGAACAAGTTTAATCACTTGTTCTTTTTTTTGCACATTCTTCACAAATTCCGTAAAAATTTACATCTTGCTTCAAAATGTTAAACCCCTTGACCATGTTTGAAAAACTTTTGTCAAATTCTTCTGTTATGGGTTTGTCAATGATTTTGTTGCAAACATTGCAAACCAAATGAAAGTGATTTTCTCTGACATAGTCAAAGTGTGCCACATTATCCTTTGTAACTATTTTGCAAATTTTGCCTTCTTCAACCAAATTGTTTAAGATTCGATAAATGCTCACCTCCCCAATTTTCATGCCCTCATTCAATGCATCAGCATAAATTTGAGAAACGGTGGGGTGATCAAAGCGGTTTAACAAATTGTTAAGCACATATTCTTTTTGCTTTGTTTTACGATGGTTTGTCATTTAAAACATCCTCTTATTTGTTTTTCTTTTCTCTTCTGAAACACATAAACCAATCTAAACAATATTGGTCTTCTGTTTGGTTTTCCACTCTTTCTTTTGCCGTTCCGCAAGAACCAGCAGTTGGAACAATGACATCTTGTCCTGGTCTCCAATCAGCAGGAGTTGCAACATCATCTGCATCAGCTTTTTGAAGTGCGATGATAATTCTCTTAATTTCATCAAAGTTTCTTCCAGTTGAAAGTGGATAATAGAGAATTGTTCTGATGATTCCCTTTGGATCAATAACAAAAACTGCTCTAACAGCTTGAGTGTTTGACTGACCTGGTTGAATCATTCCATATTTGTTTGCAACTTCCATTCTGATATCTTCAATCAATGGAAATTTTACTTCAATATTCTTCTTTCCATTCCATTCAAGTTCTTGAATTTTTCTAAGCCAAGCAATATGTGAATAAATTGAATCAACCGAAAGTCCAACAAGTTCAGTGTTCAATGCCTTAAATTCTTCCGCCATTGAACCAAATGTCATGAATTCTGTTGTGCAAACAGGCGTGAAGTCTGCAGGGTGAGAGAAAAGAATCACCCATTTCCCTTTGTAATCTTCAGGAAAATTGATTGTCCCCTGTGTTGTGTTTGCTGTAAAACTTGGTGCTTTATCGCCAATCAATGGCATTCTGTTGTATTCCATTTCCATAATTTTTCTCCTTTTTAGAAAATGTTTTTCTTATTGAAAATCATTTTCATTAAGATTATATCAAAATAAAAAAGAATTTGCAAACAAAATCAACAAATTCTTCAATTTTTTCTTGGAATATCAAATATAGCTAGCAGAAACTCATATTCATCAAATTTATGTTTTCTTATCGGATAGGAAGCACCATCATCAAAATGAATAAGCAAACATGGTGAAATGTTGTGATAGGACTCTAAATACTCATAATAAACTGCACGCTTTTCTTTAATCAATCTTTGAATTTTTGCATGATAGTTGAAATACATGAAATTAATATGCTCTAAATTGATTATTTTTACGCATTCTCATCATTTTGAACCGAATCAATCTTTGGTAAATTTTCCGCAGGATCTTCTTTGGTTTTTCTTTTCTTCCATTCCAAAAGAACAGAAATTGTTGCACCAATAAGCCCACCAACAAAGTCACAAATGATGTCATACATCGTGTCCATAATTGCCATACGCCCAATCAAATCTTCTGTGATTTGTGCATCATTATGGAATAAGATATCCGTTGTGAATTCCCAAATCTCCCAAACTCCGCCACACATCATTGCAATTGAAAACGTCAACATAAAGAGCCAAAACAACGATATTTTGTTATTTTTGCTTTCTTTGAAAAGAGCATACGCCAAAAGAGCAATCATAACTCCACTTCCAAAGTGAACAATCTTATCAAATGGAGTCCATAGTTTGTAAACTTGCCATAAAGAACCGACCAAAAGAGAAAGGATTAAAAATATTTGATAACTTATAACAACAGCAAGACCAAACTTTGTCTTAAAAATCAGATTTAACAAAAAAGGTATCCACGCACAAACCAAATATCCGAGAATAAACAAATAAGAAAGATATCTCATTTCAACAATATCTAAACAACCCAAAATGGTGTAAACAATCAAATTCACAACTGCAATCAATGTGGAGACAATTGAAATCCACAGCAAATTCTTCTTCATAACGCCCTACTTTTAATAAATACATATTATCACAACAAAATATTATTTTTCAACAAAATAACAAATATTCAAACAAAAAAAGACATGTGATCATGTCTTTTTTTTACTCTGCCTATTGTGACTATTTCTTCATTGCCACAGCACTTGTTGCCAAAGAGCCAACACCAATCACAGCATTGACAATAAGTGTCGCCCAATTTGCCACACGGCCACTGACTTTTTCAGTTATTGGATCTGCTTTTCCGTCACAGTATGTTCCAGTAACAATGCAATTTACAATCACTAAAACTGCCACTGCAATTGCTGACAACAAAAGCCCAAATGTTGCAAATTTGTTGAAACCAGAACTTTTAACAACACCCAAATCTGCCAAAAGTTTCAAAATTGCAAACAAAGCCAAAAGTGCTGCAAAGATAACAAGCAACAACAACACAACTGAAAGCCCTGTGTTTGCTCCGTCTTCAAAACTGATTAAATCATAACCTGATGCACTGTATAATGTTTCTCCCACCACAAGCATAGACAATTGTGGAAGTGCCATAAAACCAAGAAGAAGTCCAGCCAAAACAAGTGTGACAAAATCCCACAATGCTCTCATGTTTGATTTGCTAGATTTTTTTGCCATTTTACCCTCCTTTTTTGATACTAATATTTTATCAAAGAAAAAGTTGCCAAGTCAACCAAACTTAGCAACTTGCATCAAAATTTTAAAGCAAAATACAAAGCACCCCACCTTTTCCTTCATTGATGATTCTTCCAAGTGTTTTCTTCATCTTTCTTTGGGCATCTGCTGGCATCATGACAATTTTCGAACTTATGTTGTCATCAATCAAGGAATAAAGACTTTTTCCGAGAAGGTTTGTTTCCCAAATTCCTTCTGGATCGCTTTCAAATCTTTCTGTCAGATAGTCCACCAAATCTTGACTTTGAGTCTCTGTTCCAACAAGAGGCGTAACTTCCGTTTCAACATCAACTTTGATGATATGCAAACTTGGAGCAGATGCTTTGATTTTGACACCAAACTTGTTTCCTTGTTTGACAACTTCTGGTTGTTGCAAAGTGTATTCTTGTTTTCCAGGAACAACAATGCCATAACCTGTTTGTTCCACTTCTTCAAGTGCATCTTTGAGTTTGTCATATTCCACCTTTGCCACAGCCAAGTTTTTGATGTATGAAACAAGTTCATAGTCATCATTGATTGCAAAACCACATTCATCAGAAAGCACTCTATAGAAGAGATTTTCTTTTGGAATGACGTTGAATTTGATTATACCTTCGCCCATTTCAATGTTAGAGAAAGTTATTGGGTCAAAGCTTTCACTCTCTGTGAAAACCACACTTTCTTTGTTCGCGTCACCAATTTTTCTGACATCTTGTGCAAATTTCTTAACTTCAGAAACGATTTCAGAGATGATTGGATTTGCAAAAGAAAGTGCTTGAATCCATTTTGGCATTTTGACTTTAATGCACTTAACAGGAAATTCCAACAAAACCTTTTCAAAAATTTTGTCAACATCTTGCTCTTTCATTTCCGCAACATTCATCGCCACAACTTGAGCTTGGTATTTTTCGCTTAAATTTTGAGCCAACTTTTTGCTCTCAGCATTGTTTGGATTTTTGCAGTTGAGAACAATGACAAATGGTTTTCCACAAGCCTTCATTTCGCTGACAACACGCTCTTCAGCGGAGATATAGTTTGCTCTTCCAATGTCAGTCACAGAGCCGTCAGTTGTGACCACAATGCCAATTGTGGAATGTTCTTCAATGACCTTTTTTGTGCCGATTTCTGCTGCCTGTTCAAAAGGCATTTCTTCGTCTGACCAAGGTGTTTTGACAAGTCTTGGCTTGTCATTTTCTGTTGCACCCATTGCACCACTAACCAAATAACCCACACAATCAATCATTCTGACTTTCAAGTTGATTTTGTCAGCAACTGAGATTTTGACTGCTTCGTTTGGGACAAATTTTGGTTGAGTTGTCATAACAGTTTTTCCGTCAGCACTTTGAGGAAGTTCATCAATTGCTCTGTCTCTGACATTTTTGTTTTCAATGTTTGGAATGACAAGTTTTTTCATAAATTCAGAAATAAAGGTTGATTTTCCCACCCTAACAGGTCCAACCACGCCGACATATATATCACCATTGGTGCGAGTTTTTATGTCTTCATAAATTTGATACTTTTCCATTTAAACCTCCAAGTTAGAATAATTTATGAAGATAAAAAAACAAATAGAACATTCACTTGATAAGTATCAGTGCATTTACATCAACATTCATAAATTTAGCCATAGAGGCGATGTTTGATATTCTAAAATTATGTTTGTTTTTTAATATGTTATAAAGCGTAGACAATGAAAATCCGCAACCTGTGGCAAATTCAAGTTTTGACAAATTTTTTAATTCCATAAACCTTTTTATTAAATTAACATTAACATTGATATTCATATCTACTCCTTTTTATCAATTATACCGTCTCAATTTTGAGATGCCAAACATATTGTCAAGAACAAAAGATAAAATAATAAATATGAATAAAGAATTTTCGTCAAGATTGAAAGAATTACGAACTGAGCAAAATTTGTCATTTGAAAAACTAAGTCAACTGACAAAGATTAGTCGTGCAACATTATGCAGATATGAAAATAATCAAACGGATGTTAATGGTGAAAATTTGATAACACTTGCCAAATTTTTTCATGTATCAACTGATTATTTGCTGGGATTAGAAGATTAAAAAAGCAAGAATTTATTTCTTGCTTTTTGTTTTGTTTTTAATCAAATCATAACTCATTTCAACAAGTGGAACAACCTCATCCAAACTTACCTCTTCCAAAATCACAGAAATCCAATGGACTTTGTTCATGTGGTATGCAACATAAACCCCCTTGTTTTGCAAAAGCGGTTGCCTGAGCATTGGGTCGCATTTCAAATCCAAAACATCGACAATTCTGCTTTCATTTCCAGTGATTTTGTTTTTCTCAACTGGCAAAACTGCTCCAAACCATTTTTTGTTTCCTTTGTGACGCAAAATAGCAGTCTTAAAGTCCTTATCAAAAGGAAAGTCAGGCTCAATGCCAAAATCTTCTTTGACATAATCAAACAGTTGTTCTCTTGTCATCTTCTCCCTCTTTTGTTGTTTCGTCCGTTTCAGTTTTTTCGCTGTCAACAGCACTTTCTTGAGCGGGTTCTTGAACCTGTTCAGTTTTTTCTTCTTTTTTATGCTTTTTGAAAACCTTGTCCCTGAAATGAACTTTGTTTTCCGTTCCAGAGAGCAAACGCTTGATGTTTCCCCTATGCAAGATGACAATAAGCACAAAGTTGAGCCAAATGATGACAATCAAAGGAATGAACCACATAACTTGCTCAATTGCAAAAAGACAAGTTGCATAGATTGAAAGGGTCAAAATGAATGTCAAAGAAATCACGAATGGATAATCAATGAAGAAGAACAAGATGAAACAAAGTGCAAACATAATCAATGAAACCCACCATAAGTCTGGGTGGAAAACAAACATACCAAACGTGCACGCAACGCCCTTTCCACCTTTAAATTTGTAAAATACTGGGAAGCAATGTCCCAAAATTGCACCGAAAGCGGCCAAAAAGTATGCCAAATTGCCAAAGCCAACAAAGTAATGCTCAAACAAGAAATAGCACGCAATTGCAGGTCCACCAGATTTGATTGCTTCCATGATGAGTGTCAAAAGTGCCTCGCCAAAGCCACGTGTTCTGAGCATATTCATTGTCCCCGGATTTTTGCTTCCAATAGTTGTTATGTCTTTCTTTGCAAACATCCAAGAAAATATTCTTGCAAAATTGATGTTTCCAATCAAATATCCCACAACAAGTGCAATCGCCAAATATAAATAAACTATCATTCTTCCTCCTTTCCCTTAAACACCAATTCAATAGGCGTTCCGGAAAAATCAACTTTTTCTCTCAAACGATTTTCCAAATATCTCTCATACGAAAAATTGATAAACTGCGGTTGTGTGCAGAAAAACACAAACTTTGGAGGATTTGTGCTTGGCTGAGTTACAAACAAAATTTTGCACTTCTTTCCATTTTTTGAAGGTGGTTCAAAATTCAGAATTGCATCATGCAAAATATCATTCAAAATTCCCGTTGAAATTCTTCTTGAAGAGTTTTCATAAACTTCATCAACCGTTGTCATGATTTCTGACAATCCTTTTCCTGTGAGTGCCGAAACAAACAAAACTTTAAAATATGACATGAATGACAGTTTGCTTTGCAAAAGTTTTGTATATTCGTCCTTCGTCATTGTTCTTTCGTCCCACTTATTGACAACGATAATGTTTGGCTTTTTTGCTTCATGAACGAAACCAGCGATTCTGACATCTTGCTCTGACAATTCTTTTGTCGCATCAAAAACAACCAGCACAACATCACTCATTTCAATTGCGGACATACTGCGAAGAGCAGAATAGCCCTCAACTGACTGTTTTTCGACAGAACGCTGTCTGCGAAGTCCAGCAGTGTCAACAAGGAAATAATCTTTCTTGTTGCATCTGAATGGAATGGTCACCGAATCCCTTGTTGTTCCCTCAATGTCACTCACAACAACTCTTTTCTTTCCAAGCAATCTGTTTATGATTGAACTTTTTCCAACATTTGGACGCCCAACAAGAGTGATTTTGATGCCCTTGTTCTCTTCAATTCCGTCGTCTTCAGGAAAATATGACACAACTTTGTCAAGCACATCACCAATGCCCTTGCTTTGTGCACAAGAAATCGGCATTGGGTCGCCAAGTCCAAGTCCATAAAATTCATAGGTTGCCGACAGATCAAAGGTGTCAAGTTTGTTGACAACCAAAACAACTGGGACTTTTTGTTTTCTCAAAAGTTTTGCAACATCTTCATCGGACTGAGTGATCCCTGTTTTTCCGTCAACGAGAAAAATGATTACGGTTGCATTTTCAATTGCAAGCATGACTTGTTCGATGATTTCTTTTTGAAAAACATCTTCACTGGCAAGCTCCACACCACCCGTGTCAACAATCGTAAAATCTCTGCCGCACCAATTTGCGTCAGCATAAAGCCTGTCACGAGTGACACCCGCAACATCATCAACAATGCTTATTCTTTTTCCACAAATCTTATTGAAAAATGTTGATTTCCCAACATTTGCTCTTCCAACGATTGCGACAATCGGTTTAATCATATAAAAAATATATCATAAAAACAAAATATAAGCAAATGTTTCCATTCTTTTTCAGAGCGAATTTTAACAAAAATTTTCAGTTGCCTATTTTCTCTTTTTACAATCCAGATTGCAACTTTCACAATGAGCGCAAAGTTGTTTTTTCTTAAACTTCTTGACAATCATTATCACCGCAAAAATAATCACAAAAAGCGAAATCAAAACAATGAATGGTTTCATAAATCCAAAAACTTCAAAAGCAAAACTGATGTTGTAAATGACAAAAGCCACAATGTATGCAGTCAGAAGTTGAATTGCAATGCTTATGCAAGTCCATTTTCCGCCAATTTCTTGCAGAAGCATTGAAATTGAAGCTATGCAAGGTGTGTAGAGCAAACAGAACACAAGGAAGGAAATCACACTTGCCTTTGAAGAGAAATAGACCACACTTGTTGAAAGCAGAATGGACTGCGAAATAAGTTTTGTTGCCCCTGCATCAATTCCGTTGAACATGGCAATTGACGACACAACAACTTCTTTTGCAACAAGACCAGCAAGAAGTGAAGCCACAATCGCCCAGTTGTCAAACCCAAGTGGTGCAAAAATCGGTGCAAGAAACTTTCCAAAACTTTCCAACATACTCTGCCCACCTTCAGATGCAACATAAGAGAAAGAAAAACTAAAAGATGACAAAAGCCAGATGACAATGTTCATGGAAATCATAACCGAGCCAACTTTGATGAGAAACGTTTTGACATTCTTCCACAAAATGTTCCCAACTCTTTTCAAAGAAGAAACCCTGTAAGGCGGAAATTCCAAAATGAAAGTCTGTTTTTGACTTTTCAAAACAGTGACATCAAGAATTTTTGAAATGGTGATTGCCACCACAACTCCCAAAAGATAAAGTCCAATTATGCAAAGCAAATTGCTTGCACCAAAAAATGCTCCTCCAATGACTGTGTAGATTGGAATTTTTGCCGAACAACTCATGTATGGGCAAAGAATGGCTGTCTTTATCTTTGCATTCTTGTCGTCCATATTTCGAGAGGTCATAATTGCAGTGGTCGAGCACCCAAACCCCATAAGAAGTGTATAAACACTTTTCCCAGAAAGACCAATCTTCCCCAAAATGTCTTCAAAAATGAAGGCAATTCGGGACATATAGCCACTGTCTTCCAAAATGGATAAAAAGAAAAACAAAAGAACAACTTGTGGCAGGAAAGAAAGGACAGTTCCGACACCACCAAAAATGGCGACATTAAACAGATCATAAATCCATGACTGTCCAAATGAATTTTCAATCAAGTTCAAGATTGGCGTGGTCAAGACTTCCAAAAGACTTCCAAGACAATCTGATAAAAATGCTCCCAGTGAAAAGAATGTCAAATAGAAAATGGCAGACAGAATCAAAAGGAAGATTGGAAAAGCCAACCATTTGTTCAAAACAAACTTGTCCAACTTGCTTTTGCCATAAACCTGATTTGTTCTGACAGTGCAAGCCTTGATGATTTCGTCAATGTAGGCATATCTGAGCCCACTTATGATTTCCAAACTGTTTTTGGGAACACTTTGAAAAATTTTTTCAACATCAACTTCTCCAACATCTTGAAAAAACTTCTCATCTTTCTCGTATGCTTTGATGAGCATATACTCTTCTGTGCAATCCTTTTTTGCAGGCAAAATATTCCCATCAAATTTCAGGTTTTTAATGTATGGAGGTTTCGCTTTGCGCACACTTTCTTTTGAGGCACACTCTTTGAGTTTTTCAACATTAATCTTCTTCTCGGCATTGATTCCAACGACATCAACACCAAGCATTTTCCCCAGTTTGTCATAGTCAATTTTGAAAATTGGCCGTTTGTCAATCTCATTCACAGCAACCACAACATCACAACCTTTTTCCAAAAGACAAAGTGTCAAATAGAGATTTCTTTGCAAATTGTTTTGGTCGCAAATGTTGATAATCTTTTTATTTGTGCTTTCAAAAATTGTCTTGACTGAAACCTGTTCTTCAAAAGAAAGTGGACAAAGAGAATAGATCCCCGGCGTATCAATCAACGCATACTCTTCTCCACCATAAACAAAAGATTTTTCCTTGTTTTCAACCGTAACACCATGCCAGTTTCCAACGTGTTCGTTCGAATGCGTCAAACTGTTAAACAAAGTGGTTTTTCCAGCATTCGGATTCCCGACCAATAAAATTTCTTTCATCAAACACCAACCCTAACGACCTTAAAAAGTTAAATTTCAAGAACCTTAATTCTGCTCAGAAGCCCAGCACGGACACTGAGCAGATATCCCCTAAGTTCAATCAAAAAGACTTTTTTTTGAAGTGAAGTTGCCACGATTTTGACCCTTTCTCCAACAGTGAAACCAAGTTCCATAAAGCGTCTCAGAACCACATCATTTTCGGAAGAAAAACCGACAATTTTGTATAATTTCATTTTCTTTGCTTGATTTAAAGTTGTCATATAGTAAGTTATGGACTTGCCTTTTCACTTATTCAAAATAATGCGGACAAATTTACTATGAATTGTGTAAAAATGTTTGTCTTAATACAAAATATTGTGTTATACTATTCATAGTTAAAGGAGAAACAACATGAAATGTATTTATTGTGGTTGTGAAGAAAGCAAAGTTTTGGACTCTAGAAGCACTGACGAATCAAATTCCATCAGAAGAAGAAGAGAATGTCTCGGTTGTGGAAGAAGATTCACTACATACGAAACAGTTGAAACTGTACCAATTTTGGTCGTTAAAAAAGACGGAAGTCGCCAACCTTTCAATATTGAAAAAATCAAATGCGGAATGATTAAGGCCTGCGAAAAAAGACCTGTTTCCATTTCTCAAATCGACCAAATGGCAGAAGATATTGAAAAACAAATTCAAAACTCATTGAAACAAGAAATCTCTTCTCAAGAGATTGGCGAAATGATAATGGAAAAATTGAAAGCTGTGGACGAAATTGCCTATGTTCGCTTTGCTTCAGTTTATCGCCAATTCAAAGATGTGACAAACTTCATCAAACTTATCACAGAAATGTAATTAAGGAACTTTTTATGGACGACAAATCAAAAAAGAAACCCGAATTTGAAGATGTTTTGTTTAATGACATTTTTGAAAAACAACCCATATTTGATGATAAGGTAAAAAAAGAAAATCGTGGACGAATCACTCCAGGAAACATTCGTTTGTCACAAGGAATGTGGAGAACTGACAAAGAAAAAGAAAAGCATATAGAAGATGCTTGGAAAGAGAGATTGCCATAAAAAATAGCGAAATAATTTCGCTATTTTTTATTTATAAGACTTTTTAGATCTATATTAAAATTATTGCTTTTT
>ULSO01003500.1_pt1 | contig 19910 bp, 9 predicted proteins | sample 1956701 | NCBI WGS metagenome assembly ULSO01 (sample SAMEA4835708, study PRJEB28245) | human gut metagenome | biome: gut microbiome; material: fecal sample | place: Denmark | collected 2008 | reverse complement strand
ACGCCGTATTCCGTCTCAAACGGCTCGGTTTCCAGAAACGCAAATTCCCTGACCTGCGCGCCGCTGGACAGGAAAATGCCGACTGCGGCGGCGACCAGAATGATCAGCGCGCTCATGCCGATGCCCGCCGCCGCGTTTTCCGTAACGCGGGCGGTGTATTCGCTCAGCCCGCCGAGCAGGATCAGCGCAATGGGCGAGATCACGCACAAAAACGTGGCCAACGCCAGCCTTGGCGCGGCGGCGCGGCGCAGTTCCAGATAGCGCGAGGCCTCCTCCATGCTCACGCGGCGGCGCTGCGGCTGCTCGGGAAGGCTGGGCGCAGGCTCCTGCTCTTCCAGTTCATCCTTTAATAAGTAATCCGTGCTGACGCCGAAAACGCGGCTCAGCTGGACGATCTTGTCGAGGTCTGGAACGGACTGCGCGCCCTCCCATTTGGATACGGACTGCCGCGAGACGTTCAGCTGCTGCGCAAGTTCCTCCTGCGACCAGCCCGCCTTTTTCCGCAGGGCGATCAATTTGTCTGCAAAGATCATGCGTGTTTCCTCCTCTGGTTGATGCCGCTATTCTACGGGATTTTGCAGTTGCATGCCAGCAAGTCCGCCTGAAAATCTGTCAACTGCCGGTTGCGGCACTGCAATTTCAGGATTTCTTTATACTTCGTTTACAAACTGTTCACCACAAACCGGGCAAAATCCGGTATCCTTGGAGCATAAGGAAGCTGCTTCACGGAAAGTTCCGCGGAGAGACAACAGCAGCCTTTCAAATAGACATTCATCCATTTCTCCTCTCTTTTCTCTTTTTCTCTCAAGGAAAGCCGCCGGCAGCGCATGCCGGCGGCTTTTCACGTCCTCAGCGCGCGGCGAACAGGAAGCCGCTGCGCAGAGAGTGTGCCAGATTGAACCGGCGTGCTGCTGTTTCGCCTTCAAACCGGATATCGGCAAACGGGCCGTCTATGGATACGATACGGCCTATGCCGTATTTTTTATGCCGGATGACGCGCCCCGGCCCGAGCGTCTGCGCGTTCGGCGTTGTCTGTGCTGCGGCAGGTGCTCCCGGCGCTTGCCAGACCTCCGCGCGGCTTTGCTCAAGCAGCATCTGTCCCGCACGCATGAGCCTGTCACCGTCCGGAAATGCAAGGAGCATCTCGTCTTCGCACTGCGCCAGAATGCGTCCCTCGCCGTGCGTTTCGTGGCGATAACGCAGACCACAGGCGTTTTCCGGCACGATGGCAGCGAAATCGTCCTTTGCGCGCACCGGAACAGGCAGATAGCCCTGCGCCTCCCTGATAAACGCGGATGGTGCATCCGGGTAATCGAACAGTGTCAACTCGTCCTTTGCCCGCGTCATGGCGACGTAGAAAAGCCTGCGGTCTTCTTCGTACTCCCGACGCTCGTCCGCCGTTCCGTCTGCCGCGTCCGGCCGGGACGGGAGCACGCCGTCGTGGATATCCAGCAGATACACCCGTTCATATTCCAGCCCCTTGCTTGAATGGATCGTTGAAAGCGTCAAGCGTGCATCCGGCGCGTCCGTATGTACGCGGATGGTTTGCCGCAGCGTGTCCAGCCGGGCCAGAAACGCCTCCGCCGACGGCTCCCGCGCGGCAAGCATCTGCAGAATGAAATATTTTCCGGGATCGAGCCGCCGTTCGGTCACAAAACCGCCGTAGCCCAGCGGGCCCCAGATCGTGCGCATCAGCGCTTCTCCGGGCAGCGTTTCCAGTGCCTCGAACCCCGCCTTTAAACGCCGCACGCGTTCAAGCCCCTCATCCGATAATCCTGCCTGCGCCAGCAGGCAGTCCAGAATCGGCGTGTTTGTACGTCCGCTCTGTATGCAGGCGGCCTGCGCCGCCTCCTTGGAGATCAGGGCACCGAATTTATAATAAATGCGCAGAAAGCGTTCCGCGTCGTCCGGCGTTGCGGCGAAGCGCAGAATGTCCTGCACGTCGCAGACAATGCGGTGGGTAAAAAAAGTGTCGTCAAAGCTGCGGCAGTGGTATGGAAGTCCGGCGCGCTCCAGCGCGTCGATCAGCGGAAGGGCGCTATCGTTGTTGCGGTACAAAACGGAAAACGGCGCGCCCTGCTCCCCAGCCAGCGCCAGCAGATACCGGTACTGCGCCTGCCGCGAGGCTGCGTGCGCAAGATGCACCCGGCGGCCCTTCGCCCTTGTTGCGCGGATGGTCTTGGAATAGCGCTCCCGGTTTCCCTCAATAAACATGCCTGCCAGCCGCAGAATTTCCGGCGTAGAGCGGTAATTGTCCTCCAGCAGCAGCGTCTTCGCGCCCGGCCAGACCGCAGAAAAGCGCAGCAACGCCTCCGGATAGGCCGCGCGGAAGCCATAGATGCTCTGGTCCTCGTCGCCGACCATGAAGAGATTCCCGGTCTTTTGCGCCAGCAGTTCAATGATCGCATGCTGCACGCGGGATGTATCCTGCGATTCGTCCACGCAGAGATAGGGATAGTGTTCCTGAAATTCTGCCAGAATTTCGGGCCGCTTTCTGAGAATCGCCAGCGCGTAAGCCATCTGATCGTCGTAATCCATCTGCCGCGCTTCGCGCAGCGCGGCACAGTAGCGCGCGTAGAGTTCGGCAAAGTGCGGCAAGCTGAAGTCCTGCGCGGCGATTTCGTCCGTGCTTAGCATCATATTCTTACAATAGGTGATCGCCGTGCGCACCTCGCGGATGGTACTGTCAGTGGGATATTCGCCGTTCAGTTCCTGATAGATGCGCCCGACCAGTGAGGCCAGTTCTCCGGCGTTCTCCAGCAGTTCAAAGGCTGGGCCGCGCTGCCGTCCGCAGGCCTCAATGATTTTAGCTGACAGCCCGTTGATCGTGCGGAATTCCGGCGTTCGCCCGGCAAGGTCCGGGAAACGTGCGGTAAAGCGTGCGCGAAGTTCCCGCGTAGCAGCGACGGTGTAGGTCACGGCCAGAATGCGTGCCGGGTCGATGCCGCAGCACAGCGCCATATAGCCGAGCCGCGTCACCAGCACTGTTGTCTTTCCGCTTCCGGGCACGGCCAGCAGCAGAACCGGCCCCTCCGTCTCCATGACAGCGGCCTTCTGCTGCTCACTGAACTGCGGCATATAGCGGGCGGTAAATTCCTCCTGCGTCATACGGACAGTTCCAGCACGACCGGGCAGTGGTCGCTGCCGAGCACGTCCGTGCGGATTTCCGATGAAACCACGCGCGGCAGCAGCCGTTCGGAGACAATAAAATAGTCAATACGCCAGCCTGCGTTATTTTCGCGCGCATGGAAGCGGTAACTCCACCACGAGTATACGCCCGCCAGATCCGGGTGCAGGCGGCGGAACGTGTCGGCAAAGCCAGAGGACAGAAGCCGCGTCATCTTTGCGCGCTCCTCGTCGGAAAACCCTGCGTTCTGCCGGTTTGCTTTCGGGTTTTTAATGTCGATCTCTTCATGTGCAACGTTCAGATCGCCGCAGTAAACAACCGGCTTTTCCGCGTCCAGCCGCAGCAGATATGCGTGCAGCGCGTCCTCCCACTGCATGCGGTAATCGAGGCGCTTCAATCCATCCTGAGAATTGGGCGTATAGCAGCAGACAAGATAAAATTCTGGGTATTCCGCAGTGATGAGCCGCCCCTCGTGGTCATGCTCGTCGAGTCCGAGTCCATACCGAACAGAAAGCGGGGCCTGCTTTGTCAGAATCGCCGTGCCGGAATAGCCCTTTTTCTCGGCAGAATAAAAATAGCGGTGATAGCCATGCAGTTCAAAGACCGCCTGCTCCGGCTGAAGCTTTGTCTCCTGCAGGCAGATCACATCGGCGTTTTCCTGCGTGCAGTAGTCAAGAAAGCCCTTGCCGAGACAGGCCCGCAGACCGTTGACATTCCAGGATACCAGTTTCATAGATACCTCCAAGTGAAAAAAATCTTCCCATGAGAGGGAAGAGTCAGGGTGCATAAAGACTTTGCGGATTTATAGGGCAGTACGGATTTGCGGCAGTCCTGTAGGGGCCGATGCCCACATCGGCCCGCTGGGAAGTTGCGACTTTGCCGCAGATTTCCGTAAAACCGGTACATTCTGCGGGCGGACAGAGTCGTCCGCCCCTACAGGAGAGAGCGGGGGGCGCTGTAGGGGCCGACGACTCTGTCGGCCCAAAAAATATAACGAATTCGCCGAGAATTCCCGTAAAACCGGTGCAATCTGCGCGGGCCGATGTAGGCATCGGCCCCTACAATGAAATTTGGTGGTGCACACGGGGGTGCATCGGTCTATGCTTTTCGCCCCTGCCTGCTGCAACCCCTCAGGCGCTGCGCGCCAGCTCCCCTTTCAGGGGAGCCGTTATTCTGCTGTTTCCTCCGCGGCTGTCTCCGGCAGCTGCATATCGTCGAAGGCGTTCTGTGCGTCGTCGAAGATCACCTGTACCTCAGCGAACGCGTCCTGAAGCCGGGAAAGGCCGGTGGACAGGTCGGCTGCCAGCGCGGCAATCTCCTCGCCGGAATCCATATAACGGGTACGGGCGTCCTCGCAGAGATTCGACAGTTGCGCATAGATGCGCCGGGCGCGCACAGCCGCGTTGCGTTCGGTTTGCTCGGCGCGGCGGTAGGCGGTCAACTCTTTTTCGGTAAGCGACGGTTCCTGCACCGGTTCATCCGGCTCATTTTCTGTTTCCGGCTCTTCCGGCTGCGGCACCGGCTCCGACGGCTGCGGGTCGGGGCGCGTCAGCAGTTCCTGTTGCGCCTCTTCGGCCTTTTTCAACTGCTCCGCCAGATCAGAGCCTTCCTGCGCGAGCGCGTTCACCTGCCCGGAAAGCGCGTCGTTGTCCGCCTGTGCCTGCTCCAGACGCTTCTGCAGACCTGCCAGTTCGACCTGAAGGCGCGCATTTTCAGCGGCAAGCTTATCGCGCTCGTCAGTCAGCTTGCGCAGGGCCTTCTGGTGCTCAATGGACGTCGATTCGATATAATTGACAACGTCGGTGCGGTTAAAACCGCTGACCGCCGTGCGAAACTTTGAAAAATCAGCCACCTGCTGTTCCTCCTGATCTCCGATTTTGTCTCAGTATATCACGAAAAGCGACAAAAAACAACTGGGCGTGCCGCCCGTGCGCCCGCTTTCGCACAGATTTTATGAATTGTTCACAGACGCTGGTTTTTCATTTGTATGATTGCAGACCGGCAGAAAGACTGCTATAATAAATCGCATCTGAAAGACAGCGAGGGAGCAAACGATGGAATACAACAAGCTGATCGCCGAGATGCACACCGGCGACGATGTAGAGGGGTTCTATGTCCTGAAAGACGCATTTTTGAAGACGACGGCGGCGGGGAAGCCGTTTTTATCCGGCGTTCTGGCAGACCGATCCGGTGTGATCGATCTGAAGGTCTGGGACTACTCCGGCCCCATCGGTGCGCGACCAGAGGATATCGGCCGCGTCGTCAAGATTCGGGGGCAGGTATCGGAATTCAAGGGCGCACCGCAGCTGACGGCGGGCCGCATCCGCATGGCGGACGGGAACGACCAGTATGACCTTTCCACTCTCGTGCCAACCGCCCCGATTGACACGGATGCGCGTGTCGCGGAGATTGAGCGCATGATCGACTCCATGGAGGATACGGATTATCAGTCCGTCGCCCGTGCGATGCTCGCGCGGCATCTGGACGCGTTCCGCTCCATTCCGGCAGCCAAAAGCGTCCATCACAGCTTCCTGTCCGGGCTTCTCATGCACACGTCCAATATGCTGCGGCTGGCAGATTTTCTGTCCGGACTTTACGGCGAGATCATCGACCGGAGTCTGCTGCTGACGGGGACGCTGCTGCATGATTTCGCAAAGGAAAAGGAATTTACATTCTCCGGCCTTGGGCTGGTCACAGATTATTCGCTGTCCGGCCAGCTGATCGGCCATCTGGTGATGGGCGCGCAGGAGGTGCAGCAGTGTGCGCAGGAACTCGGCATCCCGGAGGAAAAAAGTCTGCTTTTACAGCACATGATCCTTTCGCACCACGGCGAGCCGGAGTTCGGCGCGGCCGTGCGCCCGATGTGCGCCGAGGCAGAACTGCTCTCTGAGATCGACCTGATCGACAGCCGTATGGAAATTTACGCTGAAGCGCTTCAGGATCTGCCCGTCGGAAGCTTTTCCAACCGTATCTTTGCACTGGACAAAAAAATCTACCGCCACGGGTGATTGCCCGCAGCCGCCTTTGAAAAAAGGGGAGGCGGGCACCGCAAAATAAAGAAAGATTTTACAAATTCTCTGTAAATTAAGCAGACAGCATCTTGCATTTGCAGATCACTTCGTATATAATTATTGTACTAATACTAGGGGTAGTGTAGGCCACTGTGACATTTTGTTACAGTTTTGGATCTGACAGAAAGCCAGACCGAGACAAGGGAGGAATGCGAAGAATGAAACGCAACCGAATACTGGCCATTGGTATCGCACTGCTGCTGGCCGTGCAGCTGCTGGTGCCGCTTGCCTGCGCCGCAGGTGCGACGCTGAAGTTCACGGCCCCGGACAAGCTTCCGGAGGTTGGGCAGACCTTTACCGTTACGGTTGACTTGTCCGGCAACACAGGCCTGTGTGCTGTGCAGATCAAGCTGGGCTATGACGATTCCGTTGTTGAATGCACCGGCGTTGAAAACGGTGAACTGATCGGCGACATGCTCTCTGCAAACAATACGCATGCCACGCGCGACGGTATCGGCGCGATTATCGCGGCGGCGGGCACCAAGACCGTCAAGACCGACGGCAGCCTTGTTGTGTTTACCTTCCGTGTCAAGGCTGCGGGCGACGCGAAGCTGACCCTCGCCGATGCGCTCCTTTCTGACATTGACGGCAAGGCGCTTTCGCTTTCCTATTCGCTCCCGGCGCTGATCGTGCAGGGCAGCGACTCCGACAGCGGCAGCGGTTCCGGCTCTGACGCCGAAAAGCCGGGCACGGACGATAAGAAGTCCGAGGATGATAAGAAATCTGAGGATGAAGACAAGCCCGAGGATGAGGAAAAGCCTGCGGATGGCGCGCAGGAGGAAGTCAAGTCCGGCTCCTTCCGCGACGTGACCAGCACGCACTGGGCGTTTGACTCGGTCGAGCGGGCAGCGGAAATGGGCCTTGTCACCGGCTATTCCGACGGCACCTTCCGACCCGACACCCCCGTGACCCGTGCGCAGTTCGTTCTCATGCTCTGGCGTATGTGCGGCAAGCCCACCGCAGCCAAGGCGGCCTCGTTTGCAGACGCCAGCGCGGACTGGTATCAGGACGCACTGAGCTGGGCCGTAGAAAAAGGCTATGTGAACGGCCTGTCCGACACCCGCTTCGGCCCCGACGCGCCTATCACGCGCCAGCAGGCCATGGCCATTCTCTTCCGTCTGAACGGCGGCCAGAGCGGCTCGGAACAGATGCTGACCGGCGTTTATGAGCAGACCTTCACCGACAGCGGAACCATCGCCTCCTGGGCGAAGGATGCGACATGGTGGGCGGTTTACCACGAACTTGTTTCCGGCACCGGCGGCAGCCGCATCGCGCCGGAAGCCAACGCGTCCCGTGCACAGATCGCGGCGATTCTGCTGCGGTATGCAGATAAATTTATGACGATGGAGGAAGCGGCATGAAAAGAAGAATGCTTGCGCTTTTGCTTGCGGTGCTGATGCTCGCCATGCTCACCGCCGCCGCATTCGCAGAAGACACAGTCCTTGGCGTTTACAATGTGACGGGGCCCCTGACGGTGCTGAACGGCACAAAGAATGGCAGCTTCTACGCAGACGCGAACGAGTTTGAGTTGAACTGCAGCGGCCTGACCGGCGAGTATTCACTTGTGCTGCTTCTCGAAGGCGACAGCCCCGTCCCCACAGACGGGAACATCCAGTACATCGATCAGATGAGCATCGCAAACGGCGCAGTGAAATTCACACTGAAGCCTAAAGCGCTGAAGGTAGGTACATACAACATCTACATCAGCACGACCGACGAGGCGCTCAAGAAGGTCGCATCGTTCAAGTACGGCGAGAAGCCGCTGATTGAACTGGGCGATGCAAATAACGATGGCAAAGTAGATACAAACGATGCAACCGCGATTTTGCTTTATGTTGTTAACAAATACACAATGACAGATGAGCAGTTGATGGCTGCAGATGTGAATGGCGATCATACGGTCAATACAAATGACGCGGTTGCAATTCTACTTCAGATTGTCGGAAAATAATGACTTTAAATGAGAGGTAAGAAACTATGAAAAGAATTCTTGCGCTGGTGCTGGCAGTTACGTTGCTGCTGTCCCTTTTTGTGGCACCGGTTGCCGCTGAAGGCGGCGAGATCAGCTTCGAACCCGCACCGTCGGTTAATTTGACGGCTGTTTCGTATGTAGTAAAGAGCCACACCTATATTTCGGATACAGGCGCAATTACAAGTGCCAAGCCGAATGAGTTGCTTGCGGTGAAGCTTACGCTTACGAATAACGCTGAGAAAACTTTGAACTGGGCAGGCGGCCAGTTTTTCATCAAGTATGATGAAACCGCATTTGAGCCCTACAGCTTTATCTATAAAGATGAAGATGCTGGTGAAGAAATTACTGTAGGTCCGATTGCGAAAGCACTGCCAAAGGAAAACAATGGTTTCAATTATAACAGTAAGTGGATTGGCTCTGAAAACGTCGATGTTCCGGGACTGATTCAGTTTACAAAAGCATCTGCTGAAGGACAGAAAGCAATTAATAAGAACGAGTCGATTACGATTGCTTACATCCTTTTCAAAGTGAAAGCTGGAGCCGAAAATGGCGTGCAGAAGTTTGAGTTTGATACTACGCGCCCCAACGCGGTGTCAGCTGCCGAGGAAATCAATACGGCATCGAGCAACATTGCAGGCATTGATTTTTCGGAAATTCATACAGACAATGTCAGCGTGGTAGAGGGCGCTGCCCCCACGCTTGCTGCTACCTCTGTCAGCAAGAATGAAGTTGTATACGGCAGCGACGAAGTGCTCACTCTGGGTGCAACGTCTACCTCTAACAAGGACATCACCAGCTTCGTCACCTTCAAGGTGAAGGATGCAGAAGGCAACGACGCTGCTGGCTTCGTTGTCAACAACGGCAATGAACTGAATGTTGCTGCAGCAGATGCTGGTACCTATACTGTCACTGCCGAGCCGAATGGAAACAACTGCAGAATCGATGAGAGCGTGACTGTTCAGAACGCAACCCTCACGATCACCAAGCAGGAGATCACCGCGCCCGTTGCAACGGTCACGAGTTTTGCCAAGGGTCAGCGAATCTTTGACCTGAACGTCGAGACGACGACTCCCGGCCTTTCTGTGGGCTATACCTGCTATGAGGGCACGAATACCGATGGCAATCCGCTTGATTCCCAAGAGAAGTTTAAGGCGGGCACGCTTTACAGCATCGTGATCGGGCTGGAAGCGGACAAGAACCATGTGCTTAACGCCCAGACGCTGACCGTCACGGTCAATGGCGGTGAGCCGCAGACGGTCGCAATCGAGGAGAGCGGATTTGCCGGTGCATACAAGGCTGTTGTAACGGCTACGACTGCGGATAAGGATGCCCTTGCGCTGCTTCTGACGCCCGGCACTACGCCCAATGCGCACTATGGCATGAAGCTCAGCGACCTCAGCTTCACCGGCGGTACGGTAATTGCTGCTGGCGATGAAACCAAAACACCGATTGACGGTCACTTTGAATGGGTGGATTCTACGCAGGATGTCGGCGACCCGACCGTTTACGACGGCACATCTGAGCCGAACGGCAGACCATTCGCGGCAAAGTTTGTCCCGACTGACAGCGAGAACTATGCCGAGCTTTCGCTCAACGTTCGTGTGCACGTCCATAAGGCCACAATTTCTATTTCCGGTATTAACAGCTGGAACTACACAGAAGCTTTCAAATATGACGGCACTGTGCACAAGGTTGAACTGGTGATTCCGGAAGACCTGCAGGGCAAGATCAAGGTTGACTACGAAAACAACACGGCAACGGACGTTAACACCTATAAGGCGGCTGCAACGATCAGCGCGGTGGACGATGCGCATTATGCAATCTACGAGTCCGTTACGACCAGAGAACTGGATTGGGCGATCGTCAAAGGCGACCTCGCGCCGACGGACGCAGAAAAATCCGTGCTCTTCGGTACAAAGGAAGTCCCGGTTACTCCGGCTGATTTCGGTCTGACGCAGGACGGCATTAAAATTGAGGTTACTCACGCGGGAAATAGCCTGATTACAGGTTACTTACCAAGCGATGACATGCGTTCTGTCACGTTTACGCTGAGAGATACGGATAAGACAGATGCTGCTAATAACGCGTCTGACACGGCTACATTGAAATTCTCTTCGGCGAATTATAACGAGGCGTCCGGTACGCTCACCATCAAGATCATTGACAAGAACACCGACGCGGATACGCTCAAGATCGACGTTCCTGCTACCGTCACCTACGGCGATACTGTTACCCCCAGCGTCGGCGAGTCCAAACCGGCAGGTGCAGGCGACGTTACGTTCAAGTTCTTCGACAAGGACGGCAATCAGGTTTCTGACCAGCCGTTCCCCGTTGGCAAGTACAAAGTGACTGCATCCTGCGAGGATGCTGACACCATCTACACTGCTGAGAAGGAATTTGAGGTCGTTGCCCGCAAACTCACAGAAGAGAATGTCACCTTTGGCGAGAATCTCGTCTACACCGGCAATGAACTGACTCAGACCGTGACCGTCACCGTCGGCGGCAAAGAGCTGACCAAAGACACGGACTACACCGTCACCGGCCTGACCGGCACTGAGCCAGGCAGCTATCCCGTTACCGTCACCGGCACGGGCAACTACACTGGTGAGGTCACAAAGTCCTTCACCATCAGCAAGGCGCAGATCTCCAGCGCTGCGATCACCTATGATGCCGGCCCCTATGGCTACACTGGCAAGGAATGGAAGCCTGAAGTTACCGTTTCCTTCAACAGCGCTACGCTGACAGCTGGCAACGACTACACGGTTTCCTATGAGAACAACATCAACGCCGGTACTGCGAAGATCATCATCACCGGTATAGGCGATCACTTCACGGGCTTGACGGAAAAGACCTTCACTATCAATTCTGCGGAAATTTCCGGCTGCACGTTCGCGCCTATCGCTGACGTGACCTATAACACCGAGGCACATACTCCGGAAGTGACCGTTGCGATCAGCGGCAGAACGCTTGAGGCAGATAAGGATTACACCGTTTCTTACGCCTCCAACGTCAACGCTGGTACTGCCACCGTCACCGTCACCGGTAAGGGCAACTTCACCGGCTCGGCGAACACGACCTTCACGATTGCAAAGGCTGACCTGAACCTGAGCGTCTACACCATCTCGAGCCTCTGCACCGAGACTGAGGTGAAGACCAGCACGCTCCCGTCCAACTTCTTCCTCGCCGACGAGACGGAGACTGGCTTCTCCATCGCACTCACCGCCGCTGGCGGCGACGCGATTTTCACGCAGGAGCCCGCTGTGGTCGATGGCGAAAACATGATCACCTACCAGCTGAACGGCGGAACCGGCGAAGCAACTTTCAACGTGACTGTCACGCCGGTCTCCAGCAACTACAAAGCCGGCACCTATGATCTGAAGATCCAGGCCTATGACAAGACCAACGTCTCCAACCGCATCGTCTTTGAATCCGGCTCCGCTGTCTACACCGGCTCCGGCATCAAGTACGAAAAGGCAACCATTGCAGGTCACTCCAGCGGCATGCACTATACCTACGCCCCCAATGTAGCGACCGGTGCAACGCTCGACGCAGCTGGCCTCCCGCTGACTGTCGGCACCTACACCGTCACTGCGACCTACTCCGATGCAAGCAGCTACGGTTACAAGACTGCGACCTTCACCATCACCAAGGCGACCCCGGCCGGCACGCCCGCCTACACCAAGATCGAGACGAGCGGCAAGACCCTTGCTGACACCAAGCTGACTGTCGGCACGATTCGCCCGGCCGGTACCATCGCATGGGATCTGCCCCTCACGACTGTGCTTAAGGATGGCAAGGAATACGCATGGACTTTCACCCCGACTGACACGCACAACTATACGACGCTCACCGGCAAGCTGATTCCCTATGTTGACGACGGCACGGATTATATCCCCGGCGTGATCAACGGCAACTCCGGCAGCTTCAACTTCCATGATGTGAGCCGCTTCGACTACTTCTACGACGCAGTCAAGTGGGCCGCAGAAAACGGCATTGCCTCCGGCACGGGCCGCTACACCTTCTCCCCCGACGCCGTCTGCACCCGTGCACAGACTGTCACCTTCCTCTGGCGTGCAGCCGGTTCCCCGATGCCCAGATATCGCACATGCGCGTTCACGGATGTGGACTCCCGCGATTACTATTACAACGCAGTTCTCTGGGCAGTTGAGCAGGGCATCACCACCGGCCTCACGGCTACCACCTTCGGCCCCGACGTCACAGTAAGCCGCGGACAGGTTGCAACGTTCCTCTACCGCGCAGCCTCTGCATCCAAGCCCAATACGTTTAACCCCTTCACGGATGTTAAGACTACGGCTTATAACTACGACGCCATCCTCTGGGCTTATGACAACCGCATCACCACCGGCACCAGCGACACGACCTTCAGCCCGGACGCTTCCTGCACCCGCGCACAGATCGTGACTTTCCTCTACAGATATTATCAGGGGCGCTGAAGCTAGATAAAAAAGGGTCGCTGCCCCGCGCAGCGGCCCTTTTTCTCATCCATGCGCAAAAGAGAGAGGAGTATTGACATGAAAACACAACTCAAGCGCCTGCTGGCGCTGAATCTGGCGCTTATTCTGCTGCTCTGCGCCGTCTTCCCGGCCTCCGCCGCAGGAACTGCGGCCCAGCCCGCCGCCGACGCCCAGCCCCAGCAAACTGCCCAACCCACCGAAGATTCCACCCAACCGCAGACCACCGCACCCAACCCCGGCACGCACACCCTCACCATCAATGGCGAAACCCGCACCATCGGCACGGAACGGCAATCTGGAGTAGGCTGGACTTCTGTTGCCACTATGAACGGTGATGGAGAGCCGGTATACGCACTGACGCTGAACGACTACAAAGGCGACCCAATCACGATAACGTCCAATCACGATTATACGGGCTCGACCCGCCCAATCGTCATGCTGCGCTTCATTGGCCAATGCAATATCAGAGGCAGACAGGACAGCGCGGCGCTGTCCCTCAGCGGATATCGCGGGCTGGTCATCATGATGGACGAGAGCACCGTGGCTGGCAGCTCAGCGCTCTCCATCGGCGGCAATCCCACCATTTCCATCCCGGACGGCTGGGTTCGTCTCGACAGCAATGAGATCACGCTCACCAGCTGGAACGGCGACCCGGCAGTGAACGCCCAAAGCGTGAACTGCGATCTGCCGACCTACAAAACCAAAGACAACGGCAACGGCGGGATCTGGTTCATCAGCACAGCCGAGCCGCGCACCGTCACCGTCAAGGGCAACGGCGGCACGAACTGGAACGGCACGACAGACGATGTGACCCTGACCTGCGAGGAAAACAGCCAGCTTGATCTGGCGAACGCCTTTACGCAGAGCAAAAAATACGTGGCATATTATCAGGGCGACGATGGGCAAACGTATTCGCCGTTCCTGATCTACCCCGACCTGAAGCCGGGCAATACAGTCCTGACCGCTGTCTGGGATAAATGCGATTATGAGATCCCTGCGATCTTCTACGGAAATCTCGGAGACGACAGAAACGTTACCGTGGTCGACGGCAGCAGAGAATGGACAGCGCCCATGTTCGAGCCATACGATATCTCGCAGTATCATAACACGCCGCTCTGCTGGGAAAATCAGATCGGCGACCGGGTCACGCAGCTGCTCTCCGGGCAGAAAATGCCCGCGCTGACGCGCCCGACCGCGTACCACGCCGTATATACCGTCTCGGAGACCGGCCTGATCTTCTGTGCCAACGGCGAGACGTTCGATTACGGCTGGGTCGTGTTGCAGCCGGTCTATACGTATACTGCAAATGAAAACTGGAGCCGGTGCGAAAGCGGGAAGAAGTTCCTGAGCTGGAACACAAAGCCCGACGGCACTGGCAAGACCTACGCCAACGGCGAGGACGTTCCGGAGTCGCATAACCAGCTCGTCTGGCTCTACGCGCAGTGGGAGCAGAACGGCCCTCAGCCCGGCAAGCACACCCTCACCATCGACGGCGAAACTCACACCATCGGCACAGGAACCGTGACCGGAGACGGCTGGGAAGCCTATGCGTTCCTGAACGGCGACAACGAGCCGCTGCTCGTGCTGGCCCTGAACGATTATAAAGGCGGGCCGATCAGAATTTCCGATCCAACCGGTGTCGGAACAGCCAAGCAGGTCTACGCGCTGGTCAGCATAAGCGGAACCAATACTGTCACGGCGCAGTCCGGCGCAGGTATCACCGCGGAAGGCTATACCGCTCTGACCATTGAACGCTACAGCCGGACGGCATCCCTCACCGTCAGCGGCCAGCCCGCCGTTCAGACGGATGGCTGTCTGCAGATTTTCAGCGGCGGCATCACCCTCGACGGCGGAACCGCCGCGGCATATGCGGCTGCGAACGGCTTCGTCTATAACGACGGACGCTGCGAGGCAAACGAAACGAAAACAGGCGACCTCGTGACGAAGCTCGTCATGCGGGATGTCTCCCATTATCTGGTCGTCAACGGGCAGCGCTATTATCTCAGCGAACAGTACCCGCATGTCTCCGGCAGCGGATGGGGCGCGGTGCTCACCAAAAACGGCGACGGCCTGCCGACCCTCTGCGTTGACCTGAACGGCTATACGGGGGGCGCGATCTCGTTTAGCGCACCGTATAACGCGGGCGAGACAGCGGACGTGATTGCGATCCTCAACTACACTGGGCAGAACCAGATCACGAACGAGTCTGGGGCTGCGATCGCGGCCTACGGCTATTCATGGCTGACGCTTCAGGAACAGGCAAACGGCAGTTCGCTCACCTTCAGCGGCAAGCCCGCTGTTCGGACAGACAAGGGACTGACCCTGAGCGGACGGAACATCACGCTCGATGGCCTGAACGGCCCCGCATATACGGCAGGTTCGTTCAGATACGACGGAAGCGTATGCAGCGTGAACGAGGAACGGCAGGATGGTGTCGTTGTGCGCGTCACGACAGGCGAGCCGATGCGTGTCACGATCACGGTCTACAGCGACGAGGCAAAAACGCAGACAGTCACACGGACGGTGAATCAATACGGCCTTGTCGACCTTACCAACCTTTTCACGCAGGCAAAAAAGTATGTCAGATTCTATAAGGACGAAAACGGCAACTGGTATGGGGCGCTGTTCAACGCAGACCGCGATCTGGAGCTGACAGCGTTCTGGGAGGACTGCAACGCGGAGGTTCCTGCCGTGTTCTATGTAAACGCAACGAACTTCACAGAGGTAAAGGCCGTTGACGCGGCGGCGGACGGATGGAAAGCGCCGGAGCAGGCCGGATATACCAACGAGTACGGGCAGACGTCGGTGACCTATGAGTTCCTCTGCTGGGAGCGGAAAACCGAAAACGGGTACACCTATCTTCTGCCCGGACAGGAGCAGACTGCGCTGACAGCAGGCGTGGGCTATTATGGCCGGTATACAAGCAGCACAACGGGCATCGTCTTCTACGCAAACGGTGAGACATTCCCGAACGGCATGGCCGTTGTGGAGGACAGCAATGCCCGCCGGACGATGAGGAGAGGCTCCCAGAACGGGAAAGTCCTGACCGGCTGGAACACTGAGCCCGACGGCTCCGGCACAAGCTATGCGGCGGACGGCGAAGAAGTCCCGGCGGCGCACACCAGCCTTGTCCGCCTCTACGCACAGTGGGCAGATCCGGAAAACAGTGTGCACGTCAGATTCTACGCCGGTGCAACCGGCTATGAGGAGGAAAAATGGCTTCCGCGCGGCAGCCAGATCCAACTACCGGAGTTGGGGGCGTTGTACGGACAGGAACAGCCGTATTGGGATGTGGATTTCATCTATGCGGATGGAAGAAGAATCCGTGAGAGCAAGCATCTGTCCGGCCAGACCATCACGATCCCGGCAGATGCAGCTGAATGCAGACTCAACGCCTATTGGCTTCCGGCGGAGCCGCTTGTGATCGGAGGTAGAAGCTTCTCGCTTTCCAATAGAACCAGCAGCTTTTTCGGAGAAAACTGGAGCGTACGGTATTATCCATATGAGGGGCTATTTATCGTGCAGCTGTACGGATATCAGGGATCGGCGATCAGCCTGCCTGCGTATACACAGCTGAGAGTCGGATTTGGTGAAAACACGATCACAGCGGCAGCGGGAAAACCCGCAATCGCATGTATCGATGGACTGGAACTTGTAACCGCGTGCAGCGACGACAGCCATGCGTCACTTCGGGCTTTCGCCGGTGAGGGTGCGCCCGCAGTCATGGCAGTCCGCGTGATAAACAGCCGCGCGCCGCATATGGAGTTCCACGCAGGCGCAGGTAAAAATGTATTTGCGGATGGAACAGCCCTTGAATTGGGCACAGCTGCTTGCAGCTATTCCGGCGTTCTGAACGGAGAAACAGCTGAAATTACGCTCGATCCTTCGGACATGCCCGCCGCGATCAGCGACCTGTATATCCACCCGCATATGAGCACACTGACCGTAAAGGGCGGAGGTGCGACGACAACGGACGGTGGAACGCAGGTCAGCAAACAGGTCGAAGCCGGACAAATGACAAGCTACCACACGTTTGGATTTACCTATCCGGGCTATTGGTGCTCCGGCTATCATAATGTTGTTGGCAATGTGGCTGGCAGCACCTATGAAGTGTCTGTCCCAGAAAGGGACTGCACGATTGAACTGGAATGGGTGCCGACTGGCTATGCGTCCTTCCTTGCCTTCCGTGTCAGCGGTGAACTGAAGAATGAGACGAAATTGGATCCTGCGCATTTCTTCAAAACAAGGAGGGAACGTGTTGTATTTGTAGATTACCAGAATGGCACAGCAGCGGTTCCGGAACTGCAGTTTGAGAATTATGCCAGCTACGGTGATCTGCTGTACTGGTATACCGAGGACGGCAAGGCATCTGAAACGAAGGATAGCCAACAGTTCTTGCCGGGGGAGAGCATCACAGAGAAGGAAAACGGCATTCAGAGCGGCACAACGCTCTGCGCTGTGGCAGATGGAGAGTATCGCCTTGTCTTTTATGCCAACGGTAAGCTGTTTGATAACGGCGGTAAATACGGCAAAAAGGTCATAGGGTCTTACGGAAACTACAGTGAACGCTGGGATGCAACGGATGGTTCGCAGCTGTTCAGCTGGAACACACAGCCGGACGGCACGGGAACCAGCTACGCGTTCAACAGAGGGATTCCCGGTAATGTCAAAAAGCTTTACGCGCAGTGGCTGGAAACAGGGAGTGTCCCGGTTAAACTGTATAATTATGTGGATTACAGTCAGGAGATCAGTTCTGCGAAAATCGGCTCTTCCTATGTCCTTCCAGAACCCTCCGAGACTCCGGATGGCCTTCGGTTTACGCAGTGGCGCTGCTATTACCGCGACCAGAACGGAAGGTATCAACAGATCGGCATGATCGCAGCAGGCGAGTCCCTAACCGTTACGGAGGATATGAAGGAAATCAATGCGGTTGCCCGCTGGCTGCCAGATGGAAAGCTGACTGTCGATGGTATAGATTATGCGGTTGAGGCTGGACACACTTCTTTCGAGTTTGATGGATGGTCGGCATACTTCCATGTTGAATCCGGCAGGCTTGAAATGGAACTGCGCGGCTATCAGGGCAGCGACATTTCTCTCCCGTGTGCGGCGAATGTACGCGTAATAGGCGGTGAGAACTGGATTGACGGAACACTCAGCTGTGTGGGGGAACTCTGTCTCGATGAGAGTTGCGCATGGGGGGAGCATCCCAGCCTGACGATTACGGCAAAAGAGGCGGACAAGCCCGCAATCCAGATGAAAGCGTTGATTCTCAGCCGAGCCCCGCACATGACGCTGACCGCTGGTGCAAACAGCAAGGCGATCGCCAGTCTGAGCGGGAAAGAAGAGTTCAATATCGATACGGATACTACTCACTATTACGGCAGAACCAGCAGGGAAGCATCGGAGAACTCCGTAGGCGAGGGTGAGATCGGCGACATGTGGCAGCTGCGCACCGAACCGGTCATGTGTACGACGACAGTGGATGGTAACGGCGGCACGACAGCCGACGGCGCTGCATCCATTACGCTTCAGCTTGAGTATGGCGAAGGCTACAACCTGCGCAGCGCTGGGTTTAAAAAACAGTACGCCGATCTGATCGGTGCAGAGGGCAGCACGGGCAATTCTTATGGCACGACGATCTGGAGCTATCCGCAGCTTGCGTTCACGCTTACATGGAAGGACCTCGGTTATCCGTACATCGCGTTCCGGGGAAGCGGCATCCTGAAAGGAGAAGACGTTCCAGCTGACAGCTACGTTGCCTATTACCGCAACAGCGACACGCTGACTGCGCCGAAGCTGGTCTATCAGAATGCCGCCAGTTATGGCGATCTGGTCTATTGGTACACATCCGAAAACGGAACAGAAACGGCAGACAGTCGCTGCTATCTGCCGGGCGAAACAGTTCAGGAGCCGGATGACACGACGCTTTTTGCTGCGTCGGTCAGTCCGGGCGAGGTTGCGCTTGTGGCGACCGGTACGACCTTCAAGAACTGGAGCCGGATCATACGCGCCGAAAGCTGTCTGCAGCTGGTTTCCGAGGACGGCAGAGTGGTCGAAAGCTGGAACACCAAGCCGGACGGAAGCGGAACACGTTATGAGATCGGAACATACGCCATCCTGATCAAAGATTCGCCGCGCGTGCTCTATGCGCAATGGAAATCTGCGTTTACCGCGTCTGCCAGTACCGACAGCGCGACAGGCGAGACGACACTTACCATACGGCCATCCAGCGACTTAATTGATCCGCCGAGGAATACGGACGATAAGCCGTTTGAGCAGAGCGTCCGCGTCATTCTTGCGGCCTACCAGGACGGACGCTTTGTCAGGATGGTCTACGCGGAGGCACGGGATGGTGTAATTCGCTGCAAACTCCCGCACGGGCTGGATTACCGGAACTGCGAACTGAGGCTGTTCTTCCTGGAGGGCGGCAAGCCGTCCAGGGCGCCGGAGGACATTCAGATCGAAGCTTGAGACTGTCCGCAGCTGACAGTGCATACGCGCTGTCAGCTGCGGCGCAATGGAAAGGGAGGACGACATGAGAAAATATCTGACCCTGATTCTGAGCCTGTTGGCCCTCATGTGCGCGCTGTGCGTCAGCGCACTGGCAGAAGCGCCGGAGCCGGAACAGGCGGCAGGGAAACTTTACATCAAAACCATCGATGAGATCGATATTTTAGAAGCGCAGAGGCTGGCGGAAGCGCAGGATGCACAGTCACCGGTCAACACTGAAAACTGGGAAGCAGCTAAGCGCACGTTAAAACAGGGCATACGGGAAATGCAGGGCAGTATCGACATTTCGCAATACGAGATTCCCGAAGCAAGCATACTGAAATTTTACCTTGAAGCTATATTTGAAAGTCCGGAATTATTTTATGTAGTAAGCGCTTGCAGTTACACCTACACCCCTTCCTCTAGTGGCAGAATTATATCGTCTGTCTCTCCGTGCTATACGGTGAACGGAAGCGATAGGGTGGACCGGCTAACAGACGAAGATAAGCAGGAGATCAGACAGCAGCAGACTGTGTTGGAGCAGAAACTTGCGGAGATCATGCAGAAAGTCAGGAGCGATTGTTCAGACCTGACGAAAGCCATGTATCTGCACGATTACATTGCTGTGCATTGTGAATACGATTCTACGCTTACATTTCGAGACGCATACCGTATGCTGATCAACGGAACAGGCGTTTGCCAGGGCTATACGATGGCGTACCGTCTGCTTCTGAATCGGGCTGGCGTCACATCCAGCTGGGTGCAGAGCGACAGCC
>ULSO01073004.1_pt1 | contig 19978 bp, 15 predicted proteins | sample 1956701 | NCBI WGS metagenome assembly ULSO01 (sample SAMEA4835708, study PRJEB28245) | human gut metagenome | biome: gut microbiome; material: fecal sample | place: Denmark | collected 2008 | reverse complement strand
ATCACGCATCTGGCCGCATCCTGCACGGAGCAGCAAAAGCGGATGGTCGGTAGATTCATTCGTATGCTTCAGGATGAAGAATACGGGAACTAAAAATAGCGGTGTTCGCTGGAACACCGCTATTCCTTCATTCATAGCTCTGTTTTGTACATGCTATACAGCTTTAGTACTTCATCCGCCGTTTTGACACCAGCAGATGCGCCGACCTCACTGAGCGAAGCTGCTGCAGCGCACGCTCCCAATTTCAAAGCTTCTGGAAGAGTCTTTCCACGCTCTGCGGCATACAGGACACCTGCGCAAAATGCGTCCCCAGCACCGACCGTGCCTTTAATGTAGCCTTTTGGCAATTTCAGACTTTTAAATTCATGGTAATTTCCGTCTGCATCCATACCACAACCGATCTCTGGGCAGTGTATGACGGCCCATGTAGACACTCCGAGTTCATGCAGCTTCTTAAGTGCCACTTTCATATTCTCTATGTGGAGCGTCCCGTCTTCATCGCGCAGCGTGACCCCTGTGGTCTGCTGGGTTTCTAATTCATTAATAATGCAGTAGTCCGTGTATTTGAGTGACGGCGTAACCAGCTTTTTGAATCGGTCTCCTGACTCAGAAACTACGTCAATCGAGGTTTTCATGCCGGCTTTTTGTGCACGGTGCAGAAGACGTGCCATCTTCGTCCCATATTCTTCATCTGGCTTATCAAGATGCGGTAAGAGCAGAATATAGCCAATATGAAAAATTTTTGTATCCAATTTGTCCCAGTCAATATATTCTTCACCATAGTATGCATTAGCGCCTGCGTGTTGGAAAAAAGTACGCTCTTTAGTCCGGTTATTTGACATTACAATGGTAAACGACGTGCGACCATTGCGTTTGATCATCGACATGTCGATATTTGGATACTTGCTGAGCTCATCAATCATGAAGTTGCCTTCAGCATCGTGACCTGCAACGCCCGACACGACCAGATGCATTGACGGGTCAAGTTTTGCAATATCAATGATAGTATTGCAAACTAAACCGCCAGTAGATCGGGTAATCCCTTCCGTAATATGCGTCAACTCATTCTGTTTTGGCCATGTCTCAATCGGATATGTGATATCGACAATCATATTACCTGCACAACAGATACCTTTTCGATTCATAATTAACCCTTTCCCGTGGATCGTATTACACGCAGTCTCTGATAGTCAAGTATCCGCATTTGTGTTTTTAATCACACGTTTCAATCATATAAACGGATTTTCTGTCGAATACGGCATCGTCTTCGGCTGATTGAACGAAACATCACCGATTCCAAAGAGCTTAAACACTTCAAACAGCACATTGCCATCATGCCCGAAAGTCACCGCTGCATGATGCGGGAAGCGCTTTTGCACCAAAACATGACGATAGAACCGCTCCATTTCCGCAATCGCTATAATACCGATACTGCCAAACGAGTGTGTCGGCACATCCAGTACTTCGCCATGGGCGATATATGCCTTCATTTCACTCTCTGCAGTTCCCTGCAGGCGGAACAGCGTAACAGGCCCCGCTCGGAAGTCGCCTTCGATCGTACCACGAGTAATATCGGCTTCCTCTCGATCCGGTTCTAACGAACGCTTGAGGATCGTATGCTCCTTTAGAATAGGGTGCTTCAGCAGGCAGGCAGCCGCATTTCCGCAATGGAAGCCCATAAATGTTTCGCGCAAGGCATACCCTTGGATATATTCCTCATAAAGATCCCGCGGAACAGTGTTGTTGATATCCAGTAGTGTCACAGGTTCCTCGGACAGACACTGGCCAATATACTCTGACAGCGCGCCATAAACATCCACTTCGCAGGAAACTGGGATACCCTTTGCTGTCAGTCTGCCGTTTACATAGCAAGGTGTAAAGCCAAACGCTGGCTGAAATGCCGGCCAACACTTATTGGCAAACGCTACATAACGCCGACTACCCTTATGTTCCTGCGCCCAATCCAACAATGTCAGCTCATACTGCGCCAACTTCGGTAAAATATCCTCCATTTTTTTCGGGATACTGATCTCTGCGCGCATCTGCTCCATAACGTCCTTGATTCGATCGTCGTTGTCGTGGGCATGATACGCCTGCAGAAGATCCAACTCGGAGTTTTCCTCAATCTCCACACCTAATTCAAAGAGCGGTTTGATCGGTGCGTTGCAGGCAAGGAAATCCTGCGGGCGGGGTCCGAAGGTAATGATCTTCAGTCCAGAAACGCCAAGTACTGCACAGGCAATCTTCTTAAACTGTGCCATTTCTTCTGCCAGCTCTTCCTCATCCCCCACAGGGTGCTCTGGGATGTAAGCCTTGACTCCACGCAGTCCCAGATTATATGAGCAATTCAATAGTCCACAATAGGCATCTCCGCGTTCATATTGCAGAACAGCCGTGCTTTCCTCTGCAGCAGCGCAGTACATAACGGGACCGTCAAAATGTTGCGCCAAAATCGTCTCAGCAGACTCCGGGCCGAAATTCCCCAAAAGAATACAAAGCGCATTGCAGCCGGCCTCACGTACATTTTCTGCCGCTGCTACCGCCTCTTCCTCTGTTCGGACGATAATCGGGCACTGATAGACCGTATTCGATCGTTTGCTGCAGGCTTCAGCCAGCCGCTCCATTCTACGTTGTGAAATTGACAGTACAAAGCCACCACGGGATACCGTTACAAGTCCGAGTTTCACCTGCGGGATATTCTGAATCATTTTTCTCCACCCTTTCATATCGATAACATAATGTTATTTCCGCTCAGTCCTATATACGCTCCCTGCTGTGCCTCTGGGGCATCCGAGTGCGCAATCAGCCATTTATTTTTTGCTCGCAGCAGCCGATCCTCCGGCGTTTTGACTGTGAACTGTTCAGGCAAATCAGTGTTCGTTCCTTTCAGCAGTCCAACCAAGCAGTGGAATTTCCCGGTGCGCCCAGAAATCGGAGCGTAATGCAGTGCCGTTTCATAAATCAGGACCGGCGTTCCCGCAGGTACGGAAAATGCCTGAACGCAGGCGCTGTGTATCTGAAAAGCACGGTTCAGTTCACGCACATCTGCCAGCAGCAGGATAATATCCTCTGCGGCAAGATTGAACTCACTCCCGCGATGATATTCCATGCAGTTGAGAATGTGGTTATTCCCGCAACAATACCCCAGCTGTGTCGGCATTCCACCGAAAACGTGCTCCTGCACATCCCCAAACAACGGGTGAGCTTCCAGCCACGGTATGCTCGGCTCGTAGTGTACACCATTCTCCGGACAGATTGCCCTCTGCTGCAATTCCTCCAGCAGTGTAGCCGCTGCCATAGATGGAAGCACTTGCCCAAACTGCCGGAACGCAGAATCCGTCACACATCGTATTTTCATAAGTCATCTCCCTTTTTGGTATCCATAAGTTCCAAGCTTTCCCTGAAGGCTCCTACGGTTTTTCCAGTTTTTCGCTTAAACGCCTTACAGAAGTAGGTCGGATTGTTATATCCGACAGCGTCCGCTAGGTCGCGAATTGAAATTGGAGCATCCCGCAAGAGCTCGATTGCCTTCTCGATTCGTGTGTTCGTGAGGAAATCCTGAAACCCAATTCCCATCTCTTCCTTAAATAGGCGGCTGAGATAACTTGCACTCACGCCGACCTGATCGGCAACTGACTCAAGTGTAATGTCCTCCTTGTAGCCTCCGCGCACGATAGCATACGCATGGATGATCACACGGCTCTGTGGCATAACCCCCTGCCGACGATAGTCAGGGTACGCACGGTCGGAAGCATTACCATCCTTTTGCATCTGCACAGTCTGCATTCGGCCAACAACGTTTTGCGCCTGTAAAAAAGAAGAATGCAGTTGCTGAATATCATCAACAGTGAAGCCGACTCCGACCTTGGCATTCAGAGAAGTTTGTGCAGTCATTCTGGCGCAAATCGCATTCATGGTGTCGCTGAGGCGCTCCGAAAAGCGTTCTGTATGCGCATCTGCCTGCTGCAACAGAAGAAGCATAACGCCGTGATCCGCATGATTGGACGCAATGCAGGTATATTTTTCTGAGAGCAGATTAGTCAGCAGCTTGACGTACTTTTTTCGGCTTACACGATCCATGTCGCTCCAGCTATCTACCCATACCAGCACGATTGCCATCTGCCCAGGCTGGATTTCCATGGCGTCCATATAGACGCCCCAACTCTTTCGATCAATTTGATCGCTCTCGACTGCCTGCAGCAACGAATCTGCAATCGCCGGTTTCAACGTGGCGAGCATATTCTTCTTTTGCCTTTTCGCATGATGCTCCTGTTCCAGCTTTTCAATGCAATTCCAAAGCGCCCCCTGTAGTTTTTCACGCTTGAGTGGCTTTACCAGATAATCATCAACTTCCAACTTGATCGCGTCAACGGCATACTGAAAATTACTATACGCCGTGTAGATAATGACACGCGTTCCGTTCCGCCCCTGGCTCTGGCGCAGACGCCGGATCGTCTCGATCCCGCTGAGCCCCGGCATATTGATGTCTACAATGGCAATATGGACAGGCTTCTTTTCCAAAAACCTCAGCATTTCCATGCCGTTTGCCGCAGAATAGACTGCAACACGTCCCGGAAAATCACTTTTAATCATTTGCACCAGCGCCATGCGCTCAATGGGTTCGTCATCCACCACCAATACTGTATAGGTCATGCTCCGCTTCCTCCACGATCATTGGTACATCCAGAAAAAACTCGGTTGTTTCATTTGGAACGCTGGACACCTGCACACGGATGTCACCGTCAAATAGCAATTGTAGTCGGGCAATCACGTTGTGTACCCCAATTCTGTTTCTCTCTTCTACACTCCATACGCTTTCCGCCTGGAGATGATTTAAACGTTCAAGCTCTTCCGGTGAAATTCCTGTGCCGTTGTCTTTCACAGAGATCTGTACCCGCGCACCGTTTTTCAAAGCACCGACCCAGATACATCCACCCTCAAGACGATCCCGCAGTCCATGGCTGACCGAGTTTTCAACCAGCGGTTGCAAGATCAGGCACGGGAGTTGTGCGTGGGCACACTGTTCATCCATCTGAATGTGATAATCCAATCGGTCCCCCAAGCGCTTTTTCTGGATCTCCAGATAGTCTCTTGCATTTTCAATTTCATCCTGTATGCTCACTGTTTTATTCGCATTGTCCAAGTTATATCGCAGATAGCTGCCCAGCAACCCAATCATCCCGACAGTTTGTTCGGCACCTTCCAGATACGCATTGGACGCAATCATATTGAGTGTATTGAACAGAAAATGCGGATTAATCTGGCTTTGAAGCACCTTGAGTTCGCTGATCTTGAGCATATTTTGGACGCGAAGTCCTTTCGCTTCTTCTTCAAGGAGTCGCCGCTCCAGTGCCATCGTTTTCTTGACCTGTCCGAATTGTCGGTTGATCCGCTTTATAAATCTGTTATATGCGACCTGTAATTGATTGACCTCAACAAGGCCCGTCTCATCAGCCGGTAGCAATTCCAGTTCACCTTCTTCTACAGAAACGTTTTCTACATATTTGGTAAACGTCTCAAGCGGATTGACTGTCTGCCCCACGAGTTTTAGGATCGACAGGAAGCAGATCATCATGACGCCCGCTGAAAGAAGAACTTCTGCTGCAAAAGCGAGATGTGTGAAATGCTGAGCAGTTTGCTGCGCTTGCTCATTCAGATCGATAATCTTTTCATTGCAGTCGTTGATTGCCTGCAGGATCAGTTCGTACAGATGTGCACATTCCTCAAAAATCGGAATTGCCGCGTCGTTATGGCCGGAGACTGCCAGCCGGTAGGCACGGCCGCTTTCTCCCAAGTAGGTACAGGTCATACAACTCAGGTCCGTCATATCCCGCCAGAGTTCCGTGTAGACAATGTTCTGCTGGACTGACATTCCTTGCTGATAAAGCAGCAACCGATTTTGCTCGTAGCCTGCCGCTTCGTCGCTGTGTCCCTGATAAACCATCCGTTTTAGGCTGGAATGCGCTTTTTCTAGAGAGGTTTTATACTGACCGATATATTGACTGCTTTCCAGAATACTGTGATACCGTGCTGTCACCAGTCCATTCAAAAGTAACCCGCACAGGCAGATCACCGCAAGCAGGATCGCCATGATCGTATCATGGCGGCGGACAATGCTTTTCATTGTTCGCGGAGGGGCATTTTTACTCACTTTCTTGTTCACGGCGTGCTGTCCTCCATGGTTTCGCTGGTAACCGCAAACAATTCGATTGAAATATGACGTTCAAATTCTTGCTCTGTTCCTGCCAGAATATCGTTTAGAAGCCTTGCCGCTTCTACACCTGTATCGATTGGGGATTGTGCAATGGCTGCCAGAACTGTTCCATTCCTAATTGCCTCCAACGTAGAATCTGAGTTATCAAATCCAATGACCCTGTAGGTGTCCTTATTGATTTTCGAATCCAGCGCTTTCAGGATACCCTCCAGATCGGAGTCCGAGACTCCGACAATGGTGTTAACCTCTGGGTACGCCTTCAGGATCGTCTGTACAATCTGCGCAGCCTTAACTGCGTCCATATTGGAATACTCCGTACAGACCACCTGCATTCCCGGCCACTGCGTGATCGCGTCGCAAAAGCCCTCGACCTTGGATCGCTGGCTTTCCTGGTTCTGTGTGCCTGAGACGATCGCAATATTTGCATGACCGCCAGTTGCATCATAAAGCAGTTCCGCTGCCATCGTGCCCGCAAGACGATGGTCACTTCCAACGCTGTATCTTTTCGCGTCAGACTGCACATCTGAGTCCACCAAGACCACTGGAAAGTCTGCAATGCGCGCCTTTTCGAGCAGTTCTTGCGTCAGCGCATCATCTGACAGGCAAACAATCATCCCGTCGACATCTGCAGCGATCGCCATTTCAAAGCGTTTGCGCTGCTCGTCTATGTCCGTTGGCGCAGTTCGCACCAGCTGAACGGAGACGGACGATCCCAGCTCCTGCTGGATTCCATCTGTGACTTGATTCCAGTACTCCGATTGATTTCCCGCCAATAGTACGGTGATCCGCTGGAACTGCGGAATATCTATCGTCCTGCTAAGCGAAAGAAGCGTCGCAAGCAGAATCGCCGCCGCAACGAATGCGGCGGCGATTCCGATCCGTGCAAATCGTGTATTCTTCATGATGCCTCCTTTGCTGCAGAGGCAACAGAGGCAGGCGGATAAAACCGATCCGTCCATGTCTTCGCGAGTTCCATAGTCAGTTCAATTGCTTTTTCCTCATAATCATTCACCAGATCTTTCGTGATCAGAAAACTTCCAGAATCCACAATAGCTGGCTGGCCATCACGATAGCTCCAACCGTCCACGAGCATTTTCAGAGTATAAATCGACAAATATGCCTGTGCCCACGGATTCTGAGACATGGATCCTATTATCTTGTTCTTCCGGATCGCCTCTAACACAAGCGGATCAGAGTCAAGCCCAACACAGGCAATATGACTATAGCTGGGTTCATTTAGAAGATAGTATGCCATCGCATAAGCAGCATAATAGTCCATTGCAACAACGCCATCTATCTCGTCGCCTTGTTCTTCCAATAATCCACCAACAATTGAAAGAGCAGATTCTTCACTGGCGATGCCGGAAACCTTGTCGAGCAAGGTAACATGACTGTACTGAATGCAGGCATCAGCAATACCTTTCAGTCGCTTTTCCGAGTTCGTATCCGTCGTTGCTCCGGTGAGCGCCACAATATTTCCTTCATAGCCGATATGCTCCAGCAATGCCAGCGTAGCATCGTACGCGCACTGATAAACATCCGTTGCCAGCGTCAGCGTGCAGGTGGACGGTTGCGCCGGTGCACCGCCGATGCATACAACAGGAATCCCTCGTTGCGTCAGCTCACTAATTTTATCATTTCCTGCATACTCCTCGGAGGGCATCATGCTGATGCCCTGAATCCCATTGGAAAGCAATTCATCGATTCTCTGATTTTGTTCTTCCTGGATCCAATGTGCCGGGGTTGCGTCCACGGGTTCTGGGATTTGCAGTTCCGCACACGCTCTTGAAAACATTTGAGGCATCGGTGCATAGTAATCCGCTTCGCCACCCCACAGAAAACCAAACGTGTATGCAGTATCATCCTTTCCATCCACCGGGCCGGATATAACAGAAGCCGGATGTGTTAACGCATCCGGCAACTGTTCCACAGAAATGCCTCGCGTACCTGCACAGGCCGTGTAGGTAATTATCATGCTCGCGCAAAGCAGCGAAGCAGCCCATTTTTTGGTTCGTCCCATCTCTCACGCCTCCTGTATTGACTGCATCCGCCACTGTCATGAGTCGTCTACCGCAGCGGACATTCTCGAAATATTATACCATACACAGGCGAACGAGCATAGATTTATCAGCGGTCCAGAATGTGATATTCATTGCACAGAGGATACAGGACAGGCTCATCCTCTTCAATGTCTGCAAAACGGGAAACCGGCTCGGCAAAATAGTTGTCCGTATTGTCATCATTGACCGCAGATACCTCGCCGACGATCAGCGGTCCGCTGCCGGCCTTCGCACCGAACGTGTGATAGACAAACGGCGTCAGACGAATGCTGTTGCCGGTGGTGATGTCAAATTCCTCGCCGGCCTTGACTGTATAGAACAGTCCGTCGCTCGAGAACGTCACATCACTTTCATAGTCTACACCGCCGTCCGGCAGGCGGTTATACAGCCGAATGCTCATCACACCGCCGCCGCGGTTGATAATATCTTCTGTCTTGCTGGCGTGATAGTGGATCGGCAGGCGCTGCTCCTCTTTGAACAGCAGATATTTTTCTGCATAGGGCGAGCCTACGCCGGGCTGCCCCAGCTTGCCGTTCCGAACGGTATAGAGCACTGCGCCGATCTCATCAAATTTTCCACTGCCGAAGTCCGTAATATCCCAGCCCTGCATGACCGTGCGCAGCGTGTCGATCTTTTCGCGGTTTTCTTTCCATTCCGCCATGGACCAGTAGGCAAAGCGCGGGAGCTTGAACTGATAGCGATCCAGCAGCTCCACAGCCCAACGAAGATTTGCATTGACCTCCGAACGTTTCATAGTGATTTCCTCCTGTTATAAAATGTGGAAGATTTCTTTCATACCTGCCCACCATTCTCCGTCTTTGGCAGACTCAACCGGCTGCTGGCACACTGCTGTGTATGCAAGCCAGCGCTGGTGCTCCTCATTCTCATCCAGCAACTTCATGTCAGACACGAAATCGTCGCCCGTGTACTCAAAGTATTTGAACAGATACCCATCCCGGTAAAAAATCGTAAAGTTCTCAATATGCGCCTGGCGCATCAGCTCCACGATATTCGGCCAGATATGGTCGTGCTTGTCTACATATTCCGCATACCGATCTGCCGGAACACGGATCACGTCTCCAAAACGCTGCATACGCTCACCTCAGATAAAGTATTTGCCGATCTCTGCGCTGATCTGTTCGCCGGGGCGAGCAAAGAAGTCTTCACCTGTCAGTTCGTTTACGATCTGCTTGTCCTTGAAGATCAGCATTCTGCGGGCAAGCGAGACGATCTCGTTCATATCGGAAGAGATCAGGATAACTGCCTTTTTCTCCACAGCCGCCAGATCCCAAATCAGGCGGTGGATATACTCCTTTGCGCCGATGTCCACGCCGACGGTCGGCTCGTCGATCACGATCACATCGCATTCGGCGCACAGCCACTTGGCAATTGAAATTTTCTGCTGGTTGCCGCCGGAGAGAGAGCCCGCCTTGGTATCCAGCTTCGGCGTTTTGATCTCTAGCTTGTCCACGTACTTCTGCGCCCGCTCCGATTCCTTTTTAACCTGGATCAGCGGCAGTCCTTTGCCATAATACAGGTCGGACAGCGAATCGATGCACACATTCATGCGAACCGTATCGTTGAGGAACAACCCCTCTTCTTTGCGGTTCTCGGTAACGTAGCCGATTTTGTATTTATGCAGGCTTTTCCCGAAATTGGTGGTCTTAATCGGCTTTCCGTAGAGCTTGACCGTGCCGGAGTCCATTTTGTCGATTCCAAGCACTGTTCGGATCAGTTCGGTACGCCCGGAGCCGACCAGCCCATAAAAGCCCAAAATCTCGCCCTTGCGCACATAGAAGCTCAGATCCTCCAGACCATGATGCTTCGAGCAGATATGATCTGCTTCCAGTGCGATCTCATTATTCTCAGCGTCCAATCGTCCACGATAGGTATAGGACGACTCACGCCCGATCATCATTTTTACGATCCGATTTCGTGACATATTGGCGATCTCATCCGTACCCATCAGTCTTCCGTCCCGGAATACCGTCACGCGATCAGCGATAAGCTGGACCTCCTCCAGCTTATGCGATACGAAGATCATGATAACGCCTTCGCTGCGCAGCTTCCGCAGAATATCAAACAGAATATCCGCCTCAAACTGCGTCAAAGACGAAGTCGGTTCATCCAGCATCAGCACCTTTGCCTCCGAGCTGAGAGCCTTTGCGATCTGGATCATCTGCTTATGTGCAGCGCTCAGGTTCATAACCGGCGTCGTGGGACTCAGATCCAGACCCACGCGTTTCATGTAAATCTCGGCTGTTTCGTTGATCTTTTTCCAATCGACAAAACCGGCCTTCGTAAACTTGTCCATCTTATCCAGGACAATATTCTCCGCGATAGAGCTGTTAGGGATCAGGTTGATCTCCTGATTGACGATGCTGATACGGTTGCGGATCGCATCGCCGTAGCTTTTCAGCTTCAGGCGCTTATCATCCAGCCAGATCTCGCCGCTGTCCGGCTGATAGATCCCGCAGATGATTTTCATAAACGTACTTTTTCCTGCACCGTTTTCACCGAGTAGCGCGTGGATCTCGCCTTCCTTAAATTCTACGCTGACATCATCCAGCGCCTTTACGCCGGGGAATGATTTGGAAATATTTTTCAGTGTAAGCATATTGGCCTCCGGAGATTTCAGAGTGCACCATGGCGGCAGTGCCGCCATGGTGCGTTGTGTTTTGTGGGTCAGGGCTTCTTCAGAATATCGGTTTCGATCGAAGCCGCGATGTTCTGGGTGACCTCCTGCAGGTCCTTCTCCCAAGTGGTCAGGTTCTCTTTCGTGATCTTCAGCGAGCCGGAGTTGATGTGTTTACCAGCCTCAATGGGCTCCCAGCCCTGCTTGAGGTAGGTCAGCGTCAGGCAGGACAGATAGCCCTGGCCATAGCCGTTCTGCGCCAGCGTGTGATCCAGATAGCCAGCCTCGATGGCAGCCATTGCTTCAGGGGACTGGTCAACCGTAGCAGCATAGATATGCTTTGCATCCGGGTTGGAGCCGTAGTAGTCCGTCAGTGCATTGGCAAGTGCGATGGAAGCCGTACCGCCGGTGGTCACGATCGCGTCCACGCCAGCATTGGCGGCGATGGCATCGGAGATCTTTTCAAAGCCTTCGTCAACTGTAGCAATATCGCCGACCGTCTGAACGATGGTCACGTCGGGGTATTCCGCGACAGCCGCCTCAACGCCGGCCTGACGCTTCTGGGTGTTGACGTCGTTCAGATTTTCCAGAACGTTGATGAGCGTGCCCTTGCCGCCCATGTACTCGATAAGCATCTTGGTGGAATCATAGCCCATCTGATAAACGTCAGATGCGTAGCAGACTGCATATGTCGCGGGATCGGCACTGGTGCCGGCGTAACCGACAACCTCGCAGCCGGCATCGCTCAGCTCCGTGAACAGGGCGTTTGCTGCCGTGGTGTCAGCCGGGAAGATCATAAACAGGTCATAGCCCTGAGCTGCCAGAGCCTCGCAGGACTGGTTCTCGATGTCCTGCGTCCAGTCCGTGCCAATCATCCATTCGACCTTCTGACCGTAATCAGCTTCAAAGGCTTCGATGCCCTTAAGAACATAGCTGTCAAAATAGGTGTCAGGTGCGGGCCAGTAGCACGCGAGCTTGTACTGCTCATCGGTTGCAGCAGGCGCTTCCTCTGCTGCAGGGGCATCTGCTGCGGGAGTTTCGTCCACCTTGGCGGGCTCCTCAGCTGCGGGGGTGCTGTCTGCTGCGGGGGTGGTGGCAGTCTGGCCGCTGCACGCAACCAGAGAAAGCACCATGATCATGGCAAGCAGCAGTGCGATCAGTTTCTTCATCATGTTTCCTCCTGTGTTTTTTGTTTTTTGAATTCCCGTCGTGTTCCGACAAGAAGAACTCACATCAGACGTTCGGCGACTTTGGTGCGCAAGCTCTCCACAGAAACAGCCAGCAGAATGATCGCGCCCAAAAATGCCTGTTCAAAATAGATGTCCACATTCAGCATGGTCAGACCGTTGCGTACCATGGTCAGGATCAATGCGCCGCAGAAAAAGCCGATGCCGGTAAAGTTGCCGCCATTCAGACTGATGCCGCCGATCGCGCAGACCGCAAAGGAATAGAGCATCCAGTCCGCGCCGGTCGAGGATGTCGCCGATCCGGTTCTGGAGCACCAGAGAAGCGCTGCGACCGCCGCCAGGATGCACGAGAGCATATTGCACGCCACCGTGACCCAGTCGACCTGAATGCCAGACAGCTTCGCCGCAGACGGATTGCCGCCAACTGCCAGAATATTGCGTCCAAAGCGTATATTGCGGAAAAACACCACAAGGATCAGCACAAACACAACCAGCAGAACAAACAGTGCCGAAGCAGGACCGACCACCTTGGCGCGTCCTAAATTGGAGAAATTCTCAGTCAGCGTATAGGGATACCCATGAGAAAGACCGAGCGCGATGCCGTCATAAATAAAGGACATCGCCAGCGTGATGATAAAGCCGGAAAGCCGGAGCTTGACCACAAGCAGTCCGTTGATGAGCCCGCAGATCGCGCCGACGATCAGCGTAACGACTACTGCCGCAAAACCGTTCATGCCAAGGTTCTGCATGCAGATGCCTGCCGTTACACACGACAGCGCACCGACCGCACCGACAGACAGGTTCATGCCACCAATGACCGCGACCATCAACTGTGCGCCTGCAATGAAGCCATAAATCGCAGCGGTTCTGGACAGATTGAACAGATTGAACGATGTTAAAAATGAGTCTGTGAAAATAGAAAATACCAGGATCAGCAGAATGCACGCTGTGATAGCGCTTGAATAGCTCTGCAGGAAAAACCGTGTCAGCGGGCTGGCTTTCTGCCGACCGTTCCGTGCCAGTTTGCCTTGCTCATTTCCCATGATGTAACTCTCCTTCGTAGTGGGCTTGAACTTTTTTCTGTATTCATTATAGATTCATTCGTGTATTTTGAACATTTCAACAATTTTGCGAAATCGTTGCACTTTTTTTACCTCTTTGTGCATTATGGTGATATTTTCCCGCGGCCGATTGTATAATTCCACCATACTGCCTATAGAACGCACACGAAACCTGTCTATTCCGCCCATATCTCTGTTGATCAGGCCGCATCCATACTTTGATCCTGCCCTATTGAAATTCATGTGGTTGGCATATTGCACAACTTGGCATCGCTTTTTCTGTCGTTTCAAGCAGAAATGTCAAAATAGTTGAACGCCAGCGCAAAATTTTTCAATATGTCTCTCGCCATACGCCGTGGTAGAATTTTAGTATCATCATAAAAGGAGAGATGCTCTATGAAATACCCGCCGCAAAAGCTGTGCAGTATTCTGCTGGCGCTAATCATGCTGGTCGGGATCGTCCCGGCTGGTATTCTGACAGTCGAGGCAGGATCCGCCCCCCTGCGATCCACATACTGGGATTTTACAGACATGACCGAGGAAACACTGCGTCAGGACTGGACGATCGGCAATGAAGCATCCGACCAATGGGAACTGACCGCCAACGGTCTTGTGCTGAAAAACAACACCGGCGAGATCAACAACGGCACGAACACCAATGTATTTCTGACCTCTGTCAGCGGCGACTACATTGCTGAGACGAAGCTGCAATTGTCCGAAAGCTGGAGCAGCCCGAGACAGGCTGGACTCACGTTTTACGGCGATACAGCAAAAATCAAACTCGCACTACAGGGCGGCAGCATTAACTTCTCCATGCAGGATAACGGCTCTTGGGCGACACTGGCCGACGGAACGACCTCCGTTTGGCTGCGGGTGAAAAAGAGCGGAAACGAATATGCGGCTTACTACTCGCTGGATGGTCTGGAATATACCATCGTCGGGACGCGGGTCATGGAAGCAAGTGATCCAAAACTCGGGCTTTTCTCCAGTTGGTACGAAGCCGACAATAAGGCTGTCACTGCTACGTTTAGTTATGTGAGCGTGACGAACAATCAAGGAGGTCCACATAGCTGGAACTTTACCAAAACGTCCTCGGAACAGTTTGCCGCAGAATGGGAAATTCTTCGGGAAGATCATGAGCAGTGGGAGCTGACCTCTGACGGCCTCGTACTGAAAAACGTCACCGGTGAGATCAACAATGACTCAAACATGAATGTGTTCCTGACCTCGGGGCGCGGCGACTATGTGGTTGAGACAAAGCTGCTGCTGTCTGAAAGCTGGAATAGTCCCAGGCAAGCCGGTCTCACATTCTTCGGTGATACGCTGAAGATCAAGCTCGCCCTGCAGGGCAGCGGTGTCAATCTCTCCATGATGGATAATGGCACTTGGGCAATGCTGCCTGACGGAACGACCTCCGTTTGGCTGCGGATGAAGAAAAGCGGGAATGAATACACGGCGTACTACTCGCTGGACGGTCTTGAATACACCATAGTTGGGATGCGGACCATGGAAGCCAGCAACCCAAAGATGGGGCTATTCTCCAGTTGGTACGACGCTGACAGCAAAGCTGTCACTGTAACATTCCCATTCCTCAACATTTTGGATGTCAGCAGCGCCACTAGCAAAACGCTGATCCTCAATCAGCAGACGCTCCGACTGAAGGTCGGCGATACCTTCCAGTTGAATGCCACGCCCTCGGCTGCCGGTTCGGAGCTGGGCGAAGTGGCATGGATGTCCAAGGATGAAGCCGTGGTCATGGTATCGCAGACCGGGCTTTTGACTGCGCAGGCGGAAGGCTATGCGATCGTGCAGGCGCACAGCAGCACCGCCGGGAGCGGAACAATGGTCGTATCCGTCCTGCCGGCAGAAACCATTTATTCCAGCCATCAAGGCAACCCCTATCTGCCGCTCTGGGAATGCATTCCCGATGGAGAGCCGCACGTTTTTGAGGATCCTGATAACCCCGGCACATACCGTGTCTACATTTATGGCTCCCATGACAATCGGGGCGATAGTGAATGGTGCGGATTGGATCAGGTCGTTTGGTCTGCGCCCGTGGAAGATCTGAGCGTCTGGCGTTACGACGGTGTCATTTTTGAAACCAATATCGACGGTGACACAGGGGCGATGTTTGCACCAGACATTGCCGAAGTTATCAACGATGATGACTCCAAAACCTATTATTTTTACCCGAATTCTACCGGCAGGCGCACTGCTAACAATGTCGCAGTGTCTAACCGCCCAGACGGTCCTTTCAAAGTTCCATCCGGCACAGCCGGTATTCTCGGTTCGGACCCCGCAGTTTTCGTAGACGATGATGACCGCGTGTACGGCTATTGGGGCGATACAAATTACGGGCAATGGGGCGAATTGGATCCCGAAACCATGTGCACGTTAAAGCCCGGCGAAAGCGCACACGCCAATCTCCCGTCGGCTTCGCAATGTGAGGCAGAAAACTTCGACGCTTCGGCGTTTAACATCGTGAATGACGAAAATGCACAGAGATTCCGTTTCTTTGAAGGCTCTTCGCTTCGGAAGGTCGGTAATAAATATGTTTTCATCTGGGCGCGTACCGGCGCTTCGGATGAGCTGATGGGCACACGCCAGTCACTGGCGTATGCCTACAGTGACAGCCCTGCAGGACCGTGGAAGTATGGCGGCATCATTGTCAGCAGCGGCGGCGAATCCGTAAACGGCGGCCACACATTCATGTCGACCAATATTCACGGCAGCATTTGCGAGATCAACGACCAATGGTACATTTTCTATCATCGCGGGCTGCAAGGCATCAATCCTCGTCAGGCGATGGTCGAGGCAGTCACTGTAAATTGGGATGAAGCGCCTGTCACAAACGGCGGTCAGGTACGGATCTCCACAGTGGAATCGACCTCCAAGGGCTTTGCTCTGAATGGTCTCGATCCTTACCGGCAGCACTCGGCGGGTATCGTCTCTTATTTGACTGGCAATTTCAATTTCTCTATTAACTATGATCGAAGCTCCACAACACTGCCCATTTTGAACATCAAAAACGGCGTTATTGCCGGTGTCAAATATTTTGATTTTGATAAGGATGTTGAAGAAAATCACCAAACTACGCTTTGTCTGAACCTCTGCCCCAAGGGTGTGGACGGTGCAGTAGATGTGTTCCTGCGCCCCACCACTGCCGCGAACACTCCGCCGGTCAAGACGGATGGGATCATCACCTCTGTTGGCGAGGGGAGCATCAAGCTCGGAACGGTGGAGCTCACCGCGGATATGCCGCAGACCATGACTGCATTTACGATCGACGCCTCTAAGGTGGATGAGCTGAGCGGACAGTGGGGTCTGTTCTTCTCGTTCCGAAGCGCATCGGGTGATGCAATCTGCGATTTCAGCACCATGGAGTTTGCCGCCGAGCCGATCCACGTCACCAGTGTAAGCATCGACGAGACGCTGACGCTGGAGGTCAATGAAAGCAAGGCGCTGACCGCACACATCTACCCGGAAGCAGCTGCCGACAAAACCGTTTCCTGGAGCAGCAGCGATCCTGAGATCGCAGCGGTCGACAGCAATGGTAATGTTACTGGCATAAAGAAGGGCAACGCTACCATCACCGTCACAACTACAGACGACAGCCTTACCGATACATGTGTCGTTACTGTCAATGACACTTTGGTCGATCGGGCATATGCGCTCATTGACGCGATTGGGGAGGTTACGAAAGACAGCGGCGAAGAGATCGAAGCTGCGCGAGCTGCCTTTGACGCCCTGACTGATGCGCAAAAGTCCCGCGTTTCAAACGCCGCCGCACTGTCCCATGCAGAGCGTACCTATGATGCAGCGCTTGCCGCCGAGGTTGGACGGCTCATCAATGCGATCGGAACTGTTATGCTGGATAGCGAAGAGCGCATTCAGACCGCGCGTGCTGCCTACGATCGACTGACCGATGTACAAAAGGATCTTGTAACAAATTTGGGCGCGCTTCAGGCAGCCGAGGCAGCCTTGAAAAAGCTGAAAGACGCAAAAGACGACAAGCCGAACACAACCCCTGTCGTTGCGAAACCGTCTGTGCGCGATTTTGGCAAAGACACCGCTTCTGCTGCATCGCTTCCTTTTACGGATGTTGCAAAAACCGCATGGTACTACAGTGCAGTCAATAGTGCATGGGAAAACCGGCTGATCGACGGCATCAGCAAAGATCGTTTCCTGCCGGAAGGAGAGCTGACGCGCGCTCAGGCGATCAAACTGGCTGCTACCCTGCATCAGTTGGAGCACACCGGCTCCGTCAGCCTGACAAATGGTAATGCAAACTGGTACGATAGCTACCTCAGCTATGCTGTTGAAAATGGCATCATTGAAAAGGACTACGCAGCCTACACCACAGCACAACTCAACGCGCCTGTAAGCCGCAGCGAATTTGTTCATATCTTCCACGGTGCGCAGAGCGCGTATACAGTCATCAATAGCATTGCGGACAACGCGATCCCCGACGTGGATACGAATGATCTGTTTGCGACGGAGATCTATGCATTCTACCGAGCAGGTATTCTGACCGGCTCTGACACTAAGGGAACGTTCCACCCGGCGCGCAGTATCTCGCGTGCTGAGGTTGCCGCGATCCTGATCCGTATGTACGATTCGGATGCTAGGCTGAGTTTTTCACTCGTATGATCCAACATAGCAAAGTGGGGCAGGCAAATGCCTGCCCCAATTACTTTGAAACACATAATATAAGAAAGGGTGCGAAATTATGAGTGTTGACATGACAAAATGGTGTGAACTCGCCAGGAAAAATATCCATGACCGTCCGGCGGGCATGGGGCGCATGGCAGGCAAGATCTGCATTGTGACCGGCGCGGCGCAGGGCTTCGGCAAAGGCATCGCCGAGGAGCTGTATAAGGAAGGCGCAACGGTCGTCATCGCGGACATGAATGAGCCGCTGGCGAAGCAGGTCGCGGAGGAGTTCGGCGAGCGCGCCGTCGCCATCGCGGTGAACGTATACGATGAGGAGTCCGTCGCCGCCATGGTCGGCAGGACCGTAGAGCTGTTCGGCGGGCTCGACCTCATGCTCTCGAACGCGGGCGTGGTGCGCTCCGGTCCGATCGCGCAGGTGGAAAAGAAGGACTTTGAGTTCGTCACCAACATCAACTACACCGGCTATTTCCTCTGTGCAAAATACGCCGCCATCATCATGCAGGCACAGCACGAGGCAGACCCGGATGCAATGTTCGACATCGTGACGCTGAACTCCAAGTCGGGTCTCGAGGGGTCTAACAAGAATTTTGCCTACGCCGGCTCGAAGTTCGGCGGGATCGGTCTCACGCAGTCGTTTGCGCTGGAGCTGTGCGCGTACAACATTAAGGTGAACGCCGTTTGCCCCGGCAACTTCCTCGACGGTCCGCTGTGGTCTGACCCTGAGCGCGGGCTGTTCGTGCAGTACCTGAACGCCGGTAAAGTGCCGGGCGCGAAAACGGTCGCCGATGTGCGGCGGTATTACGAGGCGAAGGTGCCGATGAACCGCGGGTGTCTGCCGATTGACGTGGCACGGGCTGTTATGTACTGCGTGGAGCAGAAGTACGAAACGGGTCAGGCAATCCCAGTGACGGGTGGACAGGTTATGCTAAACTGAAAGCAACATCGGTCAAACTCTTCTCTCTGAGTTATTTGCACGCTAGAGTTGGTCCTTCAAGCTGTGCCGTGGTGTCGCGGCGCTGGTGACAGCAAAACTGCGGACGCTCCCCTTGGCGGAGAGCGTCCGCGCTGCTATTTGCCATCCGTATTTATAATGTATAAGTTCGATGTGCAGCTTCCGTTTTCACGGTGACGCCGCTGGCGCAGGACGTATCCGGCACGCTCTAAATCGTTCAAGGCACGCTGAACCGTGCGCGGCGAGAGGTGCAGGTCGTGGGCAATTGTCTTGACGCCCGGCCAGCAGCTCCCGCCGCCTGCGCGGTCACGGAGGTACATATAGACTGCCCGTGCCCGGTGCGGCAGGTCGGGATCGGCATAGATGGAGCCGAAGAAGCTCATTTCTCGGCATAGCTGCTCATATAGCCGCCCGCTTTCGGCCCTCTGCACGGGCGCATTTGTGTCAATGATCTTCTTTTAATGTTCATCAGCAATTCCTCCTTTCCCGCGTAGTAGACCTCGCGCTGGGCGCGCTCCGGCGTCTGATACGGTTCTTCAAACTTGATTCCCCATTTGAAATATAATTGCAGCTTCGTGCGCATCGGGTGCGTGCCGGTTTTCATGACAACAAATTCTCCCTTTGGGAGACTTTTCAGCTCGTCCGGTGAGAGTAACGCACGCTCTGCCATCTGCAAGCTCTGGCTGTTGCTGTCCTTTCCTTTGCTGATGGAGCCGGTAAGAACTGTCCGGCTGCCGAGGGCTTTGGAGAGCGTTTCTGCCGTCTGGCTGTTCGGTGCAAAGCCGCCGAAGATCGTGTCCTGACAGTTATCGGCTATGATCTCCGCACCCTCTTTGCCGTAATTTTTTTCGAGCTGCGCAAGACTCTGGATGATCGGTACAAGCGTCAGCTTGCGGCTGCGGCCTGCGGAGAACAGCGGCAGAACGTCAAAGGGCGGCATCGTGCCGAATTCGTCGCAGTAAAATACCACGCGCTTTTTCAGTTTTCCTTCGTTAGCGTCCGCAATGGAAAACAGCTCTCGCGAGAGGTTCTGGATCATGAGACCCGCCATGAAGTGTTTCGTCGGGTCTTCCTCCGGGATGATCAGGAAGATCGCACACTTCTCTGATGCAAAGTGCTCCGCGTCGATTGGACTGTCATAGCAGAGCACCTGTTCCTGCTCGGAATCGATGAACGAATTCAGGCGGGAAAGCAC
>ULSO01096205.1_pt1 | contig 20155 bp, 17 predicted proteins | sample 1956701 | NCBI WGS metagenome assembly ULSO01 (sample SAMEA4835708, study PRJEB28245) | human gut metagenome | biome: gut microbiome; material: fecal sample | place: Denmark | collected 2008 | reverse complement strand
TTTTGCTTAAAGTGATATACTATATCCATGAGAAATTTTAATAGACAAAAGAAAACCAGAATAGTTTTTTTGACTTTCTCAGTCATTGCTTTTTGTGTGTTTTCTTTTCTTTTTTTGCCTATAACTTCTCTTTCAGCTTTTGCATCTTCTGATGTAAATGATGATTTTGACGCTTTTGATTCTGCTTACACACAGATGATAGAAAAGTATGATACTTTGGGTGAAACTAAGACTTATTCTTTGGAAGAAGAAGACTATAAAATTGAAAACGACGAACTTTACATCAAAGCAACAGCTGTTGAAAGTTATAATTTGGAAGTGCTTGAAGATTCTGACCAGGTGAATGATGGATATTATTCTGTCAATACACTTGCAAAAAACAACTACATCTCAGTTGATGAAGGTGCAGATGGCATCACACTGGAAAAATATTCTGATATTAACAGATTGATTGTCTATTCATGGGAAGATATCAACAGTTATGGTGCTGTGGCCGAGGCTGAGATAAAAGATACTCACATTTTTCAATATGCTGATGCAGAAAGTGCTTCTTTGGCTTTTGAATATTATTCTAATCTTGACTGTGTGTCAGATGTTTTTTATGATTGCGTCATTTCAGCAGATGGCAGTGTTGATACAAACACCACATACACTTACAAGTCTTGGGGCGCAGAATATATAGGTTACAGCGACTACACAAGCACAATGCTTGAAATGTACAGCGAAAGTGATTTGGAGCAAATTGCTGTTGCAGTGCTTGACAGTGGAATTTACACAAGTCATGAACTTTTTCAAGGAAGACTTTTAACTGAATACGCAAAAAGTTACATTACCGATGATGGGACGACTTATTCATATCAAGATAAAAATGGTCACGGAACACATGTCAGTGGCACTATTGCTGAAGCGACACTATCCAATGTTAAAATCATTCCTATTAAGGTTTTGAACATAGAAGGAAAGGGATACGTTTCTGGAATTATAAGTGGAATTAATTACATCATAGATTTGAAGGAAAATGAGGGTGTCAACATCAAAGCCATGAACATGAGCGTTGGCGTTGAAGGCTCAACCACCAGCAATCCAAGACTTACAACCGCAATTAAGAATGCTTATAACAAAGGAATCGCATCAATTGTTTCGGCAGGAAATGGTGATGAGGATACTGGAATAAGAATTGATGTTTCAGGTTATTGTCCAGCAAATGTTGAAGAAGCAATCACAGTTGCTGCTTTGGTTAGAAAAAAATCTTTCCCTAGTGGTTACACTTTGAGTTATGATACTTACAGTAATTATGGTCAATATATTGATTTTGCAGCTCCAGGAACCAGCATAACCAGTGCTGGTATAAGTTCATCAACGTCATACGTTGCCATGAGTGGAACCTCTATGGCGGCACCACATGTGACTGCATCTGTTGCACTTTTATATTCCAACCCACAATATTCAAACTTAACCATTGACGAACTTTATGATTTATTAAAGAATAATGCGGTAGACTTGGGAAGCACAGGCTGGGATAAGGACTATGGCTGGGGACTTATTAACATTGCTGATATTGGTGTTGTGACAGAAGGTGAAGTTGCTTTCAGTTCAAAAGAAAAATTCCCAACATCTTCTTTCCAACTTTCATTATCATATCAAACTGAAACTGATGGCACGGTGAAGATATATTACACGACTGATGAAAGCGCAGACTATGCGGATTCTTCTGATGTGCTCTATACTGCTCCAATTTCAATTTCAAAAACGACAAAAGTGACTGCAATTGCTTACGTTTACAATTCTTCGGGATTGATGGTTCAGAGAAGTAATGTGGCAAGTTTCACTTATTATTTTGACAACACTGATTTGCTGAGTAGTTATGAATATGACACTTATTATAACGGGGTTGTGATTACCAAATACAGCGGAGAGTTGACGGCCTTAAATGTTCCGGCAACCATCAACTCAAGGAAAGTGATTGGAATTGATCAATATGCTTTCAAAAATTCAAATATCGAAGTGTTAAATCTTCCAAATTCAGTTTACATTTTCTATGATTCAGCTTTCTATGGTTGCACGACTTTAAGAGAAATACACTGTGCAAGCACTTCAAATGTTCAAATTGGAAGTTATGCATTTAGAGATTGTTCAAATCTTTCTGTTTTCGATGTTTCAAATGTTGCAAGTGTTGGCCAGTATGCATTTGCATCATGTTCTTCACTTACCAGTCTTGAAATCCCATATTGCACAACGATTGGACTTCATGCCTTGACAAAATCAGGTATACAAACACTTTTGGTTGGCTCTGATTTGAATACATTTTCAAATCAAACAAGTTTAAGTTTGGTTCATATTTATGGATATTCTGGAACAGCAGCAGAGACATTTGCATTAGACAACAATATTGAGTTTACTGACTTAAGATTGAGTATTGTCAAAGATTTTTCTAACAGGGTTATAATCAAAGAGAATAGCACCTTAAATTTACAAATTTCTTATGTAGGTTTGGATGTTTCAAAAGTTATTTCTTTCAGTGGAGCAAACAACAAATTAAATTCAAGTGAAGAAAGTGTTTCTGACTATCAAACCAATTTAAACATCACATTGTCCAATCTTAGTGCTGGAGAATATACATTGGCAGTGACACTTACTGACGGGCTTTCTAACTCTTTGAAAACAAACACTATTTACATTGAAGTTGTCAGCGACACATCAAACACATTCTCTGTCAATTTTGAGAAGGGAAATTTTGATGTCATGATAGACGGAGAGATTGTTGAGCCTTCAACTTTGTTCTTTACTGGCTTTGAATATGAAATTGAAATTGTGGCTCATGATGGATATAATCTTAGAAAAATTGTTATTAATGACGAGGAAAAAAGCATTAATCAATCTATCAAGATGGTTGTTAATGATGATTTAAATATTGAAGTTGAAACTTCTGAGAAAAGCAAACTCTCTGTTTTGTTTAACACGAATGATTGTGGCAGTGTCATGATTGAAAATGTTATGGTAAGCAATACAGTTGTGGATAGAAATGACAGCATCTCTTTCAGTGTTGAAGAAAATGAGGGGTATAAGGTTAAGAGAGTTGTCGCTAATGACGTTTTGCTGGTGGCAGATGCTGATGGAATTTATCATATTGATAATATAACAACCGATTTGTATGTTGATATAACCTTTGAAGAAGCTTATTACACTGTTGCAATATCACTTGGAAAGGGTGGCAGTATGTCAAGTTCTGGCGGAGATATTGATAGTGTTGCTCATGGAAGCAGCAGGACATTTATAATTACGCCAAGTGATGGCTATGAAATTGATTTTGTGTCTGTCAATGGAGAAACAGTTTCTCTTGTAGGAAATAAATTCACTCTTGACAACATAGATGAAAACTATGAAATTGTTGTGTCCTTCAAAAAAGCTGGTTCTGCATTCACAAATGATTCTGTTGTGTTGACTTACTTCTTTATAATCCTTGGAATTTTCATTGTTTTCATCATTGCCAGAGTTGTTCTTCATTATGTTAGAAAAGAGAAAATTAAATGATGAGAGTTAACTCAATTTAATTTTACGGAAATAATTCAAAGAAAAAGTATTCAACCAATTTATTTGTTGGTTAAAATAGGGATTTAGATATATGGAAGAAAAAAGAGTTCGTGCAAGAGCAATAATAATTCATGAAGAGAAAATTGTTTCAATGTACAGAGAAAAACAAGGCAGAGTTTTCTACACATTTCCAGGTGGTGGTATGGAAGAAAATGAATCTGAAGAGGAATGTGTAAAAAGAGAAGTTTTCGAAGAATTTGGGATTGTTGTGAAACCAATTAAAAAAGTTTACACTTATGAAAACAAAAACAACATTGAACATTTCTATGTTGCTGAGTGGATTTCTGGGGAGTTTGGTTCAGGACAAGGTGAAGAGTTCCAAGAAAATAGGAATAATGGAGTTTATATCCCAAAGTTTATTGAAATTTTTGACATTCCAGACCTTCCACTTATGCCACCTGAAGTTGCATCGGCTTTTTATGATGACTATATGAAAAATGGAAAAGAGCTTAGGAGTGAAGTAAAATTTATTTTTGGAGAAATAAAATAAATGAAAAAATCACTTTATCAAAGTTTTGATAGGGTGATTTTTTGAAATTTTGCAAGTTTTGTCATTTATCCTTTGGTATTTCTAAGATTTTATTTAATATATTTGCGATTTGAATTCATATATGATATAATAAATTAAACTTAAAGGAGGTTAATTATGCCAGTTTGGGGTTGGGTGCTGATTGGAATTGGTTGTGCAATCGTCCTTCTTGGAATAATTATTATTGCATGGGTTATTGCGGTTTACAATTCATTAATCAGACTTAGAAACAATGCAGAAGAAGGCTATTCAACAATGGATGTTTACATGAAAAAGAGATATGATCTCATTCCAAACCTTGTTGAAACAGTCAAAGGTTATGCAAAACATGAAGAGAAAACATTAGAGGGAGTTATGCAGGCGAGATATTCTTGTATGTCTGCCAACGACCCAGAAGAAAGAGCAAAGAGCGAAAATATGTTGGCTGGAACATTGAAAAGTTTGTTTGCAGTCACAGAAAATTATCCAGATTTGAAAGCAAACCAAAACTTTATTGATTTGCAGAACAATTTGAATAATCTTGAAGCTGAAATTGCTAATTCAAGAAAGTATTACAATGGATGTGTTAAGATTTTGAACAACAAAATTGAAATGTTCCCATCAAATTTGGTTGCAAGACACTTCAAATTTGAAAAGAAAGTTTTGTTTGAAATTGAAGATAAGGAAGAAAGAAAAGCTCCAAAAGTTCAATTTTAGTGAGGGTTACACATGAAAAATGCCCTGCTTAAGTCTTTTTTCGCACTCTTAGTTCTGTGTAATATTGCGTTTTTCGGTTATATCAGCAATTTGCTTTTAGACATAAAAGCAATTGTTTTATCGTTGTCCAAAATTGATTTTATGCTCATTATCCTTGCTGTCATTCTTGTTGTTGTATTGATTTCATTTTTGATTTATTATTTCAAACATCGTGACAAAAAAGAGATTGTGACAACTGTGGAATTTTCTAGTCCTGATGATATGACTCCAGCAGAAGTTGGTTTTTTGATTGATGGAGTTGTTGATGGTTCGGACATTTCTTCAATGTTGGTGTACTGGGCGGGTAAGAAATATGTTGAAATTTCAAAGGATAAGAAAAATCAAAAGATGACAAAATTGGTGGATAATTTGCCAGATGATGCCAAAGACTATGAAAAAACTTTATTTAACAAAATTTTCGGAACAGACAAGGAAGTTCTGGTTAAAGACATTTCAAAAAAATTAGGTTCAGGTCAAACTGTTACAAATGTTGTTAAGTCAATTGAAAAAAATGTTGGCGACAAATATTTTGATTCCAGCACGATTACTTATAGGCAATTCTTCATTTGTTTTTTTGCGGCAATATTCTATTTTGCGGTTTCATATTGTGGGATTGAGTTCTATCCGATATCTGGAATTTTTGCAACCATTGCAACAGGGCTTTTCATTTTGTGTGCAGACTGGGTTTTGAATTATTATGATTATAGACATAAAAACAATGCCTTTAAAGGAAGAGTTGTTTCGTTTGTCTTCTTTCTGATTTTGATTGGAGCAATAGCTGCTGCTTGCATGGTTTTGTTCATCTTGATCGGATTCTATTTTGAAGCATTTTTCTTGCTTGCTGTATGTGTTGTTATGTTTTTTTCAGTCCTGCTTTCTAGAAAAATTCGCATTTACACCAAAGAAGGAAGAGAAAAACTTGGAAAAATCATTGGTTTTAAAGAATTTATTGACACAGCTGAGGCCGATAGAATCAAAATGATGGTTGAGAAAAATCCAAATCTTTATTATGACGTTCTTCCATATGCTTATGTTTTGGGCGTAAGTGACAAGTGGATAAAAAATCTTGACGTTATTCAAAACGATTATCCAAACATTGTTGATAAAAAGATGTTGTCATCGCTTATTGTGTATTCAATCTTATTGTCAACTACAAGCGTTGGAATTTTGAATATTCTCAACATTGCAAGCTCTGGATTTAAGTCGGTTTTCCTTAGAAGAAAAAAATAAAAATTCGATTGAGAAATCGAATTTTTTATTTTATGAAACTTTTAGTTTGCTTTTATTTCTCTATTCAACTCATCATCAGCATCATTTGTTTTGCTGACATCTATGATTCTGATTTTTGAATTTTTTGATGGCATTTTTGACAATCTGCCATCATTTTTGTTTTCTGTGTGTGGTTGAGGTTTAAAAGGTTTCAAATTTTCATTTTCTTTGATTTCGTCAGAGGTTTTATCTTCCATTTTTTCAATTTTTTCTAAATTTTCTTGTAAGTCATTTTCAACAACAGAAACATTTTTGATTTCTATGTTTTGATTTGAGTTGTTGTTGGCGTCAGCATTATTTTTGTTTTTTGGTTCTTGTATGTTTTGATTGTCATCTGTTAATGTCTTTTTTGTTTCGTTGATTTTGTTTGAAATGTTTTCAATTTTTTCAACTGAATTGTCTTCCTTAACTTCTTCGTAGTCCTCCAATCTTGGTTCTTGTTCGGAGTTTACGAATGTGGTGTTGTTTGGCATTGTCAATCTGTTGAAGTTGTTGGAATTATAGATTTTGTTTGGATAAGCGCCGTTCAATCCGCCATTATAGCCGGCTAAGCCATATCCGTAACCATAACCAAGACCATTTCCAAAGTTGTATCCGTTTCCATACATACCATTTCCATATCCATACGCTCCATTTCTATATAAGCCATTCATTCCGTAACCGTAACCATTGTTTGCAGAATTATATCCGTAAGTGTCGATATTTCTCATGGTTGGGCCATAAGTATCTGTATTGCGTGAAGGATTGAATCTGTTAAATCTGTTATAAACATTTCCATAAGGAACAGTCTGGTTGTTGTATACGCCATTATTTAATGAATTAGGATTATTTAATTGGTTGTAGTTTCTTGCATTGTTTATATTTTCATTGTAATTGCCTGGATAGTTAGGTTGGCAATCTGGGCAATATTTTCTTTTTTTATGTTTTTTATTGCCAGGGCGGTAGGTGTCAATGTTGTTGTTTGTGTCGTCTTGTTCGTTGTCTGTTGTGTCTGATGTGTCTGATGTGTCGTCGGAATTGTCAGTTTCATTGTCTAGGGTTTGAATATTCTGTGAGGTTGTGTCATCTTCAACATCAAGGCAAGTTTCAAGTTGTTCAAGTGTGTTTAACAAGTTTTCATAATAAGATGAGCGAGAATTTGAGTTGCAAGCAAGTCGATTTAATTTGGCATTGATTTTGTCAGAATTTTTGTCAATATTTTTCTTCATTGATGAAATTGACTTGATTGCATTTGTCATTTCTCCCTGTGTGTAGGCGATTGAATTTGTGTATTTTGCAAGACTTGATGTCAGGTCTTTAACCGCTGTTATTTGGGCTTTTGATAGTTTGATGTCTTTTGATATTGAATTTTTGATGTTTGCGGTCTTTTTTAAGATGTCTGTTTTATAGTATTCTTCATTAATCAAATTTTGTTGAGTGTTGTACGCATTGCTGTAAAGTTTGCTGTTTGATGTGTTTGAAGACATGGTTTCAAGCATATTTTTTGTCAAATTTAGGTCAGTTGGGTTGACGGTTTGAATGTTGCTGACTGTGTTTGCTGTTTCATCCAACTGATTACCAAGATTTGTTATTGTTGCACTGTTTGCTGAAGTTCCACAGGCGGTCAATGCAAGGCTGAGTGTGACGGCCATGACTCCTAAAAAGATTTTTTTCATAAATACCTCCAATTTCTATTTTAGTTTTCGTAATTTGCTGGCTTTTATGCATTTAAAAAAAACTGTATTTTCAATATAAAATGAGATTTTGATGTTTTATTTTGTTGGAGGTTAAGTTATGTGTGTGGCGTTAGTAATATTTGTGAGAAACAGATGTGAATACAAACTTATATTTTTCAAAATTGGGGAAACAATAAACAGTAATTAATAGGAGTCGTAAAATGGAAGACAAAAAAAGAAATGAGGCTTATAACAAATATGTGTCAGCGAAAATTCCAAAAACCAGACCTTGGCCAACACTATTCAACTCTTTTTGGGTTGGTGGTGTGATTTGTCTCATTGGTCAAGGCGTCAATGATTTATTATTGTTGATTTTTCCATCTCTTTCAGAGCAGTCAGCATGGGCATATACGCTTATTGTTTTGATTTTTATTGCATCTTTCTTGACAGGTATTGGCGTCTATGACCAAATAGGCAAATTTGCAGGCGGTGGTTCAATTGTCCCGATTACCGGTTTTTCCAATTCCATCACAAGTCCATCAATTGAATTTAAAAGCGAAGGGATCGTCTATGGAATTTGCGTCAAGATGTTTACCATTGCTGGGCCTGTGATTGTGTTTGGTGTGGTCTCAAGCATGGTTGTTGGGCTTATATATTGGATTATATCCTTATTTTAGTGTTGAAATTGGAGAGCGTTATGAAACTTGTTCAAACAATAATTTTGAAGAAACAACCAAGAATAATTGGGTCATACACGATTGTTGGTCCAAAGGAAGGAAATGGTAATTTCGGTCCATACTTTGACTACGTCATGAAAGACGACTGTTTTGGCGAAAAGACATATGAAAAAGCAGAAAGAAAAATGTTGGAAAGTGCTGTGACTGGTGTCATTGAAAAAGCAAAATTGTCAGTCAAAGATATTGACATCATGATTGCTGGCGATTTGCTTAATCAAATTGTTAGTTCTTCATACGCAGCACGGGCATTTCAATTTCCATTTTTGGGCGTTTATGGTGCGTGTTCGACTATGGCAGAGAGTGTGGCGGTTGGCTCTGTTTTGATTGACGGTGGATATTTTGACAATGTGGTATGTTGCACTGGCTCTCACTTTTCTACCGCTGAAAGACAATATCGTTTTCCCTTGGAACTTGGCAATCAAAGACCTCCAACATCACAATGGACAGTCACTGGCGCAGGCAGTTGCATTTTGTCTTTGAAAGGCGAAGGTCCAAGGGTGACTATGGTGACATTCGGAAAGGTTATTGATTGGGGTATTAATGATGTCAACAACATGGGAGCGGCGATGGCTCCAGCGGTCAGAGACACAATGCTTAGACACTTTAAAAACACAAAGACATCTCCAGATGATTATGATTTGATTGTGACGGGAGATTTGGGGAAACTTGGAAGTGAGATTTTGATTGATTTGATGGAAGATGAAGGAATAACTCTTGGTGTCAACTATTGTGACTGTGGTCAGATGTATTTCAAGAGAGAACAAAAAACGCTTTGTGGTGCTTCTGGGGCAGGTTGTTGTGCAACTGTTTTCAATTCGTATCTGATGGCAAAGATGAGAGATGGACAGTATAAGAAAATTCTGTTCTTGCCTACTGGAGCGCTTTTGAGTGCAACATCGACTCAGCAGGGTGACACAATTCCTAGTGTATGTCACGCAATTGTTATTGAGATGTAAAGAAAAGGAGAAATTATGGACATTTTTTTGACGTATCTTATAGTGTTTTTGATTGGTGGTTTTGTTTGTATGTTGGGTGAGTTGTTGATCATCACAACAAACATGACATCAGCCAGAATTTTGGTCACCTTTGTTTTGATTGGTGTCTTTTTGGAGGCTGTTGGGGTCTTTGACTACATCTCAGATTTTGCGAAGGCAGGTATCAATGTGCCGATCATCGGTTTTGGTGCGTCACTTGCAAAAGGTGTGATTGGTGCGGTTGAATCACAGGGACTTTTGGGAGTGTTTACTGGTGGTTTGACGGCGACTGCAGGTGGAATTGCAGCGGCAATTGGTTTTGCATTTTTGTTTGCATTGATCTTTAAATCTCATACAAAAAAATAGATTGCCTTAAAACGTATTTATTTTGCATAATACCAAAAATTGTGTAATATGCATTGCATAACACACAATATGCAGTAAAATTATTTTAAATTGCGAAAAATGTAAATTTTTGTTTTTACTCACATATATATATTCTAACATGAATTACTATCGCAATAAATACAAGAAAAGACGCAAAAGAAAAGCACAGATTCTTCTTTCTGTGTTTTTGATTTTTGTTGTTCTTGTTTTTGTTTATGTCTATTGTGTTGTTAATCCTGTCGTTGTTGAGGCGACAAGGCACATGGTCTATTCTCTTTCAACTTCTGCTGTCAGTGATGCTGTCTATGATGTTTTGAATGAAGAAAATGTCTCTTATGATGACATTGTGAATGTTGAATATGATAATGATGGGAATGTGACATTGATTTCTTTGGACACCATAAGACTTAACCTTATTGCAAGGAAATTCTATCAAGTTGCACAGGTCTATCTTGACAATATGGGCAAAAACGGAATTGATGTTGCACTTGGAACTTTTACGGGCTTACCATTCTTTTCGGGAATGGGACCGAAAATCAATCTGAAACTTGTACCTATTGGGGCGATGACTTCTGTTTTTGAAAGTAGTTTGAAAAGTGCGGGAATTAATCAAACAAGTCACACTGTTTATATCAAACTTTATGCAAGTGTCAGTATGATTTTGCCAGCATACACTGCAACAATTGACAGTGTGACAGAAGTTTTGGTGGCTGAGAGTGTTATTGTTGGTGAGATACCTGAAATTTACTTTGGCTCAAATTCTTCTTTGAATTTCACTCCAAGTTAGGATAAGTTTGATATTGTTCTTTTTAATTTGAGTTGATTTTGTTTGACTTAGTTTTATTCCGATTAAAAATATTTTAAAATATTTTGTAATTAATTTTGTCAAATGTCCTAATTCGTTTTTATTTTCTTGTCCTTTTATGTTATATTTTAATGTAAAGGGGAACTTATGGACGAGAATCAAAATGACACATATGTCAAGGATACTGTCGAAAAGTCTAATGCTATGAAGTTTTTGGCAGCGTTCAATGACATTGATTACACCATCAAAACACGATATAACATGAACCGCAGTATGGGATTTTCAGAGGCGGTTAGAAAAGCTGTGGCATATAACTATACGGTAAGAAAATATGAAGACGATTTGATTAGTTATGGAAGACTTAGAAATGCCATTGTTCACGGAAATGATGACTTTATCATTGCAGAACCTCACACAGACGTTGTAGAAAAAATTGAAAAAATTGCAAGGCTTTTGACAACTCCACCTCGTGCGCTTGACACTGTTGCAAGAAGAGATGTTTTGTCTGTTAATTCTTCAAAGTCTATGAGAGAGGTCATCAAATTGATTGCGGAATCTCATTATTCAAATTTGCCGGTGTTTAATGATGAAAATGAAATCATTGGCATTGCTAATGGTCAAAAAATTTTGGATTCTTTGGGGAAATATTTGCTTGCAGGTGGCAAGTGTGACACTTTCCTTGATGCTGTCAAAATTGAGGATATGCTTTCAAAAATTGAAAATAGCAATTATTACGCATTTGCAAATCAAGACATAACAGTTGAACAAGCCCTTTCTTTGTTCCATCAAAATTCCAAACTTTTGGCGATTTTGGTTACAAAAAATGGTGGAGCAAAAGAAAAACCTCTTGGCATTATGACTGGTGCAGATGTCTTGAAAATGAATAAGATATTGGAGAATTATTAATACAATATTTGACATTGATTTCTGGTTTGTGTATAATGACAATAATTCTTGAATATTTTGAGAATTTAAAACTGAATAAATCAAAAACAAATTAAAGACGTTTGAGAAAAGACAAAATTTTGATGCACGGATTTTCAGAGAGTTGCCGTTTGGTGAAAGGCAATATGAAGTTGTTGAAATTATCACTTTTCGAGTTGCTTTCCGAAGCATCGATGATGTGAGTGGATGTGTGAGAGAATGTTTGTTTTAAAATGAACAAAAAATCACTCCGCTTCATTGGTGATAGGCGAAGACGGTGGCTTCCCGTGAGTTTAAGCAGGTGTGTGTTGGCACACTGAAAGTTTACAAGTGGTTTAAAAATGCCTTGAGGGTTCTTGTAACTTTCAAGGCTTTTTATTATAAATCTAGGAGGAAATTCGTGAAAAAAGAAGTTACAGTCCCAAATTTTGTGGAATTAGAAAAAGGAATTTTGAAGTTTTGGAAGGATAATGACAGTTTTCATAAGTTGGTAAAGAAAAATGCTGGACATGACAGATTTAAGTTTCTTGATGGTCCTGCAACGGCAAACAACCGTCTTGGAATTCACCATTTTTGGGGAAGAACTCTCAAAGATCTGACAATTCGTTACAATGCTCTCAAGGGCAAAGATTGTCAATATCAAAACGGCTTTGATGGACAAGGCCTTTGGGTGGAAGTTAATGTTGAAAAAGAACTTGGACTCAATGGAAAGCCTGAGATTGTGCAGTATGGAATTGATAAATTCACAAACAAGTGTATGGAAAGAGTGAAATATTTTGCAAACGAAATCACAAACCAATCAATTCGTATGGGACAGTGGATGGATTGGGATAACAGTTATTACACCAACACTGACGAAAACATCACTTCAATTTGGCATTTTTTGAAAGAGTGTGACAAGCATGGTTGGATAATCAGAAAAAACAGACCAATGGCTTGGTGTCCTCGTTGTGGAACAAGTTTGTCAGAACACGAAATGTCGTCTTCCTATCACGAAGTGGAACATACTGCAGTTTTCATCAAACTTCCAGTCAAAAACAAAGATTTCAAAATGGTTGCATGGACAACAACTCCATGGACTCTTGCTGCGAATGTTGCTCTTGCAGTTAATCCAGAGTTTGACTATGTTGAAGTTGATTTTCACGGAGAAAAACTTGTTCTTGGAAAAGACCGCTTGAAGATTTTGAAAGAAGATGTCAAAATCATGAAAGAATTTAAGGGTTCAGAGCTTGTTGGGCTTGAATATGAAACTTGTTTCCCAGAACTTCCAGAAGAAAATTTTGCACACAAAATTGTTGCTTGGGACGAAGTTGACAACGTGGAAGGAAGTTGTGTTGTTCACATTGCTCCAGGTTGTGGTGCAGAGGACTTTGATTTGGGACAAACATTGGGTCTTCCTGAGATTTGTCCAATCAACGAGCAGGGAGTTATGCTTCCAAACACAGGTTTCCTTGCTGGCAAAAAGACAACTGATGTTGTTGATTTGGTGGTTAATCGTTTGAAGGAAGATGGAAAACTTCTCTATGCACACAAATACAAACACTCATATCCTTTCTGCTGGAGATGCAAGACTGATTTGGTGTATAAATTGGTTTCTGGTTGGTTTATCAAAATTGATGAAATCAGACCAATGGCTCTCAAAGCAATTGAAGATGTTGAATTTAAGCCTGAATATGCAAAAAAGAGAATGGTTGACTGGCTTCAAAACATGGGAGATTGGAACATCTCAAGAAGTCGTTTCTATGGACTTCCCCTTCCTTTCTATGTTTGTGAAAAGTGTGGCAAGGTTCATGTTATTGGCTCACTTGAAGAACTGAAAAAGAGAACGATCAGTCCAGAGCTTGTGGACAAACTTCCAAACATTCACAGACCATGGATTGATGACATCAAAATCAAGTGTGATTGTGGAGAAGAAGTTTCTCGTGTTCCAGATGTTGGAGACGTTTGGCTTGATGCGGGAATCACTCCATTTTCAACAAAAAAATATTTCACCGACAAAAAGTTTTTTGAGGCAAACTTCCCAAGTGATTATGTTTGTGAAATGATTGAACAAATCAAACTTTGGTTCTATTCACTTCTCATCATGAGTGTTGTGCTCACTGGAAAGGCTCCATACAAAAAACTTGTGACATATCAATATGTCAAAGACGAACACGGCGGAGAGTTCCATAAGAGTGGTGGAAATTCTCTGGAAGCGGATATTGTTGCTGACAAGGTTGGAGCAGATGTTGTGAGATATCTTTTCTCTTCTTCAAGTCCAAGCAATGACATGAGATTTGGTTTTTCTTTGACTGACGAAGCAAGAAGAAAAATTTTGGCTTTCTGGAACATTTACACATTCTTCAACACTTATGCTTGCATTGACAACCCTGCTCTTGAGGGATTTAAACCAAAGTCAGAGAATTTGCTGGTGTCAGACAAATGGCTCATTCAGAGCATAAACAAATTTGTTGAAGACAGCGACAAAAACTATGCTGACGACAAGCAGTTTGTTGTTGTTCGTGATTTTGAAAAATTGGTTGATGACATTTCCAATTTCTATATCAGAAGCAATCGTAAGAGATTCTGGAAAAGTGAAAACAAAGATGACCAGTTGACAGCATATTGGTGTTTGTATAGTGCAATCAAGGCAATGATTAGGGTGATGACTCCAATCATTCCATTTGTCACAGAATATATTTGGCAGAATATGGTTAGAGAAATTGAAAAGAAAGAAGTTGAGTGCATTATGCTCAGCGGTTTCCCAACAAAGATTTATGACGAAGATTTCGGTGACATTTTGGAAAGAACAAAGATTGCAAGAGACATCATGTCAACCGCTCAAAGACTTAGAAACGAAAATCAAATCAAAGTCAAACAACCTCTTCGCATCATGTATGTTGCAGGTGGGGACAAGACTGTTTCAGTGCTTTCCGATTTTGAAGACATAATCAAAGAAGAATTGAATGTCAAAGAACTTGAATGTGTTGTTGATGACAGCAAGTTTAATGATGAATATTTGTCTGTTAATTTCAAAAAAGCAGGAGCAGTTTTGAAAGGTGAAGTTCAGAAATTGAAGACCGTTTTGGCTTCACTTTCTGATGAAGAAAACAAGAAGGTTATGCAGGACTACAAAAATGGAAAAGTTTCAGTTGGACAGTTTAAAGACTTGGACAGCGAACTTTTCAATTTGGAGAAAAAACCTAAGACCGACTTTGTGATTGCTCATGAAAATGGCAACACAGTTGTGCTTGACATCACTCTTGACGAAAATTTGATTTTGGAAGGTTTGTATCGTGAATTTGTCAGAGGACTTCAAGTGCTCAGAAAAGAAGCAGATTTTTCTATCGACGACAGAATTTATGCATATTTTGAAACTGCTGACGAAAGTCTTGCAACGATGCTCTACAACTTTATGGACAAAATCAAACAAGAAGTTTTGATTGTTCGCGCAGTTGAAAAGATTGAAAAACCAGACATCGAAAAGAATGTCGAGGTTGGAGACAGTTTCATCATTGTTAAGTTTGCAAAAAGGATATAAAATATGGAAGAATTGTTTGATACCTTTGACATAGATGGAAATTTTTTAGGTGCTAAAACTAAGAGTTTTTGTCATTCAGAAAATCCGGGTTGTTTTCATAAACCAGTTTGGATTTGGATAAAAAATCACAAAGGAGAGATCCTTGTGCAAAAAAGAGCAATGACGAAAAAGAAAAGTCCTGGAAAATGGGATATGCCATCAGCGGGACATGTTGATGCTGGAGAAACGTGCTTACGAGGTTGTGTCAGAGAAACAAAAGAAGAACTTGGCATTGATGCAAAGGAAGAAGATTTCATTTTTCTTAAGCAATTTGTCAACATAAGAGGTTGGGAATTGGTTCAGGTTTATCTCTTATACTCTGACTTGACCGAAGATGAAATGACTTTGCAGAAAGAAGAGGTTGAATGTGTGAAGTGGCTTTCTTATGATGATTTTATAAAACTTTTGTATTCAGATGAATTTTGCAATCATGACAAAGGTTATAAGGACTGGGTTGCAGAAATTTTGAAATAAGGAGAAAGAATGAGAGTTGCGAATAGTTGGAAAGATTACAGGGTTTTGGCGACTGGTGATGGCGAAAAACTTGAAAGTTGGGCGGGAATAACTCTTCTCAGACCTGACCCACAAGTGATTTGGCACGCAAAAAGAGATTTGAAAAAGAATGTTGATGCCTATTATGAACGTAAAGACGGCGGTGGACTTTGGCACTATAACAAAACAATTCCTGAGCAGTGGAAAATTGAATGGAAGGATTTGAAGTTTATTGTCAAACCTATGGGCTTCAAACATACGGGAATTTTTCCAGAACAGGCTGTAAACTGGGAAATGATGATGAATCTCATTCAGCAGGCAAAAAGGCCAGTCAAAATTTTGAATCTTTTTGCTTACACCGGTGGTGCATCTGTGGCTTGTTCCAAAGCAGGAGCGAGTGTGACACACATTGATGCCAGCAAAGGCATGGTCGAAAGAGCAAAAGAAAATGCAAAATTGAATGGAATTTCCAACATCAGATTCATTGTTGATGACTGCGGAAAATTTATCGAAAGAGAAATTCGCAGAGGAAACACTTATGACGCAATCATAATGGATCCGCCAAGTTATGGTCGTGGCCCAAGTGGTGAGATGTGGAAATTGGAAGACAACTTGGCAGACTTTGTGGAACTTACAAAAAAAGTCCTTTCTGACAAACCATTGTTCGTGCTTATCAATTCATACACAACTGGACTTCAACCAACTGTGATTGCAAACATCTTGAAATGTGTTTTTGGACATGAAAATGTTGAGGCTGATGAAATTGGACTGCCAACTGAAGAAGGTTTGATTTTACCTTGTGGTGCAAGTGGGGTGAAAATATGGAAAAACTGACAGTTTTATATGAAGATAATCAAATTGTGGTTGTGATCAAACCACAAAATGTTCCAACTATGCCTGATGAAAGCAAAGATGAAGATATGCTTTCAATGGTCAAAGCCTATGTCAAAGAAAAATACAACAAAGAAGGGGAAGCTTTCATTGGGCTTGTGCACAGACTTGATCGTCCAACAGGGGGAATCATGGTCTTTGCACGTAACTCTAAATCAGCAAAAAGACTTTCAGAACAATTTTCAACTCATGAAGTGGAAAAGGTCTATTATGCAGTCACAAGAGGGGTTGTGAAGATCAAGACACAAAAGCTTGTCAATTATTTGAAGAAAGACGAAAAAGAAAACATTGTGAAAGTTGTTCCTATGTCAGAAAAAGGGGCTAAAAAAGCAGAACTTGTCTATAATGTTTTGGAGGACAATGGCAAGGAAAGTCTTTTGGAGGTCAAAATTCTGACCGGAAGAAGTCACCAAATCAGATTGCAACTTGCAAATATTGGCTTTCCACTTGTTGGAGATGTTAAGTATGGCAAAGAAAAGGGTGTGACTTCAAAATTAGGGCTTTGGGCAGGGAAACTTGCTTTCAATCACCCAACTACAAAAGAGAGAATGGTTTTCATGGCTTGCCCAGATATGGAAAAGCAGCCATGGAAGAATTTTAGGATGGAAAAATATTTTGTAAGATAGGGGGGATGACATGAAATCAAGAAGTGAAATTGAAGAGAGATATAAATGGGATCTGTCAAACTATTGCAAAAGTGTTGACGATTTCTATAAAAGATTGGACAAAATTGCTGGCAAGACCGGAGATTTTAAGAAATTTGAAGGCAAACTTGCCGACGATGAAATGTTGTTTGAATGTTTGGAACTTGAAACAAAAACAGACAAAGAACTTTCACTTTTGGCTGTTTATGCAAGTTTGAAATTAAGCGAAGATAATTCAGACAGAGTTGCAAACGAAATGAATGAAAAAATGGGGCTTGTTATCTCCAAATTTTCAACCGCAACTTCTTTTGTTGACGTGGAAATCAGCAAGTTTAAAGATGAAAAATTGAAAGGTTTGCAGGCAAACAAGAAATTTAAGAATTATGTGAGATATTTTGAATCTGTTTTGAGAGAGAAAAAGCACACATTAAGCAAGAAAGAAGAACTTTTGATTTCTCAACTTGGAGAATTTTTGGGCGGATTCTCAAACAATTTTGACAAGTTCACCGATGTTGACTTGAAGTTTGACAACATCAAAGACAGCAAGGGAAAAGAATACGAATTTAACCAATCAAAATATTCTGTTTATGCTGAGAGCAAGGACAGAGTTTTGAGAGAAAATGCTTTCAGACAAATCAATGGAAAGCATGGAGAATTTATTAATTTCCTTGCAAACAACTATATCAATGATGTGAAAGAAGACTGCATTTTTGCAAAAATAAGAAAATACAATTCTGCTCTTTCAGCATCAATCTACAACGAAGAAGCAAATGAGAATGTTTATAGGCTGCTGATTGAAAAGGTCAGAGAAAATGTTGGTCTTTTGCAAAGATATTTTGAAGTTAAACGCAAGATGTTGAACCTTGACCAATTTGCAATCTATGACACGTTTGCTCCAGTTGTTGAAGAGATTGACAAAACTTACACCTATGACGAGGCGATTGAGTTGATCAAAGAGGCGGTTGCTGTTTTGGGCGATGAGTATGTTTCTTTGATTGACAGGGCAAAAAATGAGCGTTGGATTGATGTTTTCCCAAACAAAAACAAATCAAGTGGAGCATTTTCAACTGGAACTTATGGAGCCAACCCTGTCGTTTTGACAAACTTTGAAGGAAATCTTGAAAGTGTGTTCACTTTGGCTCATGAATTGGGTCATGCTATGCACACATACTATTCTGAAAAACATCAACCAATTCAGACATCAAATTATGTGATTTTTGTTGCAGAGGTTGCAAGCAATGTCAATGAAATGTTGCTTTTGAGATTGCTTTTAAGTCGTGCAAAAACCAAGAAAGAGAGAATTTATTATTATGACCATTTTCTCAAGCAAATGCGTTCTTCAATCTTCAGACAAACAATGTTTTCTGAATTTGAAGAGTTTGCTCATGCGGAATATGAAAAAGAAAATCCTCTTTCACCAGAATTGTTGTGTGAAAAATATGAAGAGTTGAACAATTTCTATCATGGAAGCAAAGTTAAACAAATTCCAGAGATGAAATACGAATGGGCAAGAATACCACACTTCTTCAGAAGTTTTTATGTGTATAAATATGCAACGGGACTTATTTGTGCAATCAAAATTTCACACGACCTTTTAAGCGAAAAAAGTTTTGCAAAGAAATATCTCAAATTTTTGTCTTCTGGTTGCAGTGCGGACCCTATTTCGCTGTTGAAAATTGCCGATTGCGATTTGACAAAACCAGAAACATTTGACCAGGCATTCTCCGCTTGTGAAGAATATATTCAAAAATGGGAAGATGAACTTTAATCATCTTCTTTTTGTTTATGAATAAAAATTTGTATTAATGTATAAATATACACAATTTTGATAATTTATAAAAAAGAGAGCAAGAAAACCTTGCTCTCTTTTTGTGATTATCTCTTGGATTATTTATGACTTTTCTTTTGTGTTTATTGATTGTTTTTTGCTATAAGATAACCAACCATGAAATATAGTAAATTGTTTTCACAATTGCAGTTGCTCCAACCACATTGAGGGGGACATGGTGGAGGACAACAGCAAGGTGATGGTGGTGGCTGTTGTGGACAGCAACCACAACTGAATGGACGCAAATCTTGACAGCAACCTGTCATATATTTTGTTGAGTACTTCATGTGTTTGCCTCCATTATCATTCTATGTCAAAATTGCAATGATGTTCTTGATTTTGAAACGAAAATTTCTTTGCGATTGTTTCTTTTTGTGATAGAATGTTTTTATGAAAAAAAGAATTGATATGATTTTGTTTGAAAAGGGTTTTTACTCTTCAAGGGAGAAAAGCAAACAGGCGGTTGAAATGGGCAGAGTGACTGTGAATGGAAAAACTGTCCTGAAGCCATCTTTTGAATGTGAAGAGGGAAGTGAAATCTCTGCCTTACCTTTCGAATTTGTCTCTCGTGGAGGATTTAAACTTCAAAGTGCAATTGAAAATTTTGCGATTGATTTGAAGGATAAGGTCGTGTTGGACATTGGGGCATCAACGGGTGGTTTTTCTGATGTTTGTTTGCAGGCCGGAGCTCGAAAAATTTATGCAGTGGACACAGGGGAAGGACAACTTGATGAAAAAATAAGAAATAATGCTAAAGTTATCAATCTTGAAAAGACCAATTATCTTCAACTGCCAAAAGAAAAAATTTCTGATGTGCAGGTGGTTGTTATTGATGTTTCTTTCGTGAGTTTGACAAAACTTATTCCAAAACTTGCAAACGACTTCAATCATGTTGAGATTGTGGCTTTGATTAAGCCTCAGTTTGAGTGTGGCTTGGAGTATGCAAGAAAACACAAAGGTATTGTCAAAGATGCCAAAATGTATGAGAAAATCATAAAAAATATTTCAGAGTGTTTTGAGAAATTTGGATTTGTCAAAAAAGGTCTGATTACTTCTCCAATTAAAGGTGGAGATGGAAATGTTGAATTTTTGATTTATTTGTCAAAAAATAAATAATTAAATCTATTTAATTTGA
>ULSO01019356.1_pt1 | contig 20219 bp, 16 predicted proteins | sample 1956701 | NCBI WGS metagenome assembly ULSO01 (sample SAMEA4835708, study PRJEB28245) | human gut metagenome | biome: gut microbiome; material: fecal sample | place: Denmark | collected 2008 | reverse complement strand
GGCTGAACCGCCCTGCGCGCCCGCACTTTGCATGCAAATATCTGAACTTTTTAAAACTTATCTTATGAGCACGGCCTTAATTCTCTTTACGCCCGCAGAAACGTTTTCCTGCTTGGCGATTTTGAACGTGCCCAAAAGTCCCGTGTGTTCGGCGTGAGGTCCGCCGCATATTTCCTTGGAAAAGTCGCCTATCGTGTAGGTCTTTACCCTTTCGCCGTACTTGCTTTCGAAAAGTCCCGTGAAGCCCTGCTCCTTTGCTTCTTCCAAAGACATCTCCTTCATAACTACGGGCACGTCCGCCTTTATGACGTCGTTTACCATCTTTTCAACGGCGGCAACTTCCTCGGGAGTGAGCTTGCGCGAGAAGTTGAAGTCGAAGCGCAATCTCTCTTCGGTTATGTTGGAGCCCTTCTGCTCGATATCGGGCGAGCACACCTTTTTGAGCGCGGCGTGCAGAAGGTGGGTCGCGGTGTGGAGGTAAGTCGTTTCCTCCTTGTGGTCGGCAAGTCCGCAGGCGAACTTCTGTTCGCTGCCCGCGCGCGATTTTGCCTGATGTTCGGCATAAGCCGCCTCGTAACCCTTTACATCTACGGAAAGTCCCTTTTCGCGCGCCATTTCCTGCGTGATTTCTACGGGGAAACCGTAAGTATCGTAAAGGTGGAACGCCGTAACGCCGTCTATAACTTCGCCCTCTTTAAGCTGGGATACTACCTTTTCGAACTCTTTGAGACCCTGAGCGAGCGTTCTGGAAAATTTATTTTCTTCCTTGTTGAGCTCTTCCTCTATCTTTGCGGCGTTGCGCACGAGTTCGGGATATACGTCCTTATATTTTTCGATTATAGTCTTGGAAACGCTATTGAGCGCGCCCTGGGGAAGTCCTATGTTTCTGCCGAAGCGCACCGCGCGGCGTATTATTCTTCTTAAAATATAGCCCTGATCGGTGTTGGAGGGAACTATGCCCTTTGTGTCGCCGAGCATGAAAGTTGCCGTGCGCACGTGGTCCAAAACGACGCGGAATGCGCGGGTTACTTCCTCGCTCTGGTTGTATTTAAGCCCGGTGAGGCGTTCGATTTCCGCGATGGCGTTTTCGAAGATGTCCGTTTCGTAAACGCTGTCCTTGCCGTTGAGAATGCACAGCGTTCTTTCCAGTCCCATGCCCGTATCGACGTTGCGCTGCTTCAAAGGCTCGTACTTGCCGTCGGCGGTTTTATTGTACTGCATGAAAACGTCGTTCCAAATTTCGAGGAAGGTGCCCGCGGGAGCGAGGTCGAACTGGTCGGAGGACAGCTTGTCCGCCTCCGCATGATTGCGTATTATATGCATTTCGGTATCGGGACCGCAGGGACCGGTTGTGCCAGCGGGACCCCACCAGTTGCCGCTCTTGGGAAGGAAAAATACGTGCTTGGGGTCTATGCCGCACTCTATCCACTTTTCGGCGCTCTCGGTGTCGCGGGGGCAGTCCTCGTCGCCCGCGAAGCAGGTTACGGCTATGTCCTCGACGGGAATGCCGAGGTAGTCGGGCGAGGTCAGGAATTCATACGACCACGCTATCATCTCCTGCTTGAAATAGTCGCCGAGCGACCAGTTGCCCAGCATTTCGAAGAAAGTGCAGTGAGACGAGTCGCCCACTTCGTCAATATCGCCCGTGCGGACGCACTTCTGCACGTCGCAAAGCCTGTTGCCCGCAGGGTGCTTTTCGCCCAGAAGATAGGGCACGAGGGGGTGCATGCCCGCCGTGGTGAAGAGCACGGTGGGGTCGTTTTCGGGAATGAGTGAAGCCGAGGGTATGATGGCGTGTCCCCTCTGTCTGAAAAATTCGAGATATAAATTTCTTAAACTTTCGCTTGTAAGTTCTTTCATAAACAGTATATCCTCAATTTAATACCTAAACATTATACAACGGCAAAACGCCTTCGTCAAACGCGGCGAAGGCGTTTTTTGCGCATTTTTATTTTCTTTGAAGCGTATAGCCGTCCTTTGCGTCCTTGACGGTATATCCGAGGGCGTCTATCCTGCCCCTCAGCTCGTCCGCCTTAGCCCAGTCTTTCGCCTTCTTTGCCTGCCACCTCTCTTCGGCGAGAGCTTTGACCTCTTCGGGCGCTTCCTCGCGCGGAGCTTTTGCGGCGACCTCGGCAAGGTATGCCTTTGCGTCCTTTTTGAACAGCCCCAGAAGGCTGTAAGTCTTTCTTATCTGGAAAACGTCTTCGGCGCAGCTCGCGTCCTTTGCCGCGTATTTTGCGGCGACGCTCTTGAACAGCGCGTAGAGATTGGAAAGCGCGAGCGCGGTGTTGAAGTCGTCGTCCATTGCGGCGTCGAAAGCCTCGTCTATCGCGGCGTTGCCCTTTTCGCCCTTGCCGAACGCGCTTTCCACCTCGTCTATAATCTTATAAAATTCTGTGAGGTGCTTTTCGGCTTCGGGAAAGAGGTTGTCGGTTATGTTTATGTCGTTGCGGTAATTTGTCTGCAAGAGCGCGAACTTAATCGCCTCGTTGGTGTATTTTTTAAGCAAATCTTCCAAAAGCAGGCTGTTGCCGAGAGATTTGGACATCTTCTGCCCGTTGACCTTGATAAGCCCGTTGTGCGTCCAGTATTTTACGAAACGCTTGCCCGTAAGGCTCTCCGTCTGGGCGATTTCGTTTTCGTGATGGGGGAAAATGAGGTCCCTGCCGCCGCCGTGAATATCTATCTGGTCGCCGAATGCCGCGCGGTTCATCGCCGAGCATTCTATGTGCCAGCCCGGTCTGCCATTGCCCCAGGGAGACGGCCAGAAAATTTCGCCCTCCTTCGCCGCCTTCCACAGCGCGAAGTCTGCGGGATTGCGCTTGTCCTCGGCGTTTTCTACGCGCACGCCGTCGAGCATGTCTTCGACCGAGCGGTTGGAAAGGCAACCGTAGCCCTTGAAGGACGACACGTCGAAATAGACGTCGCCCGACGGAACGGCGTAAGCGTGTCCCGTTGAAATGAGCTGCGAAATAAAGTCGATGATGTTGCCTATATTGCAGGTCGCCTTGAGCCATACGGTGGGATCGTCTATGTCCATTTCGCGCATAACGGCGTCAATCTTTTTTATCATCTTTTCGGCATAGACGTCCGCGGGAACGCCCTCCTGCCTTGCGCGGGCAATTATTTTGTCGTCAACGTCGGTGTAATTTCTGGCGTAAGTTACAGCATATCCCTTCTTTTCGAGATACTTGCGCATTATATCGTAGATGAGCGCCTGAAATCCGTGCCCTATGTGCGCCTCGCCCGAAACGGTTATGCCGCAGGCGTACATCTTTACCTTGCCCTCTTCGAGGGGTATGAACTCTTCCTTCTTTCTCGTAAGCGTATTATAAATTCTCATTTCGTTACTCTTCCTCACTTTGCTCTTTTACTCCGTCGTCCGCAGGCTTTTCCCCGCTCTGCCCGACTTTTCCCGTCAGCGCGGCGAGCTTATCTTCGAGCGCGAACACTCTTTCGCGCAGCGAGCACACTTCGGCTAAAAGGGGGTCTTCCTTTTCCTGATAAAGGTCCACACCCTCCTTGCTTCCGCAAATTCTTACCACCCTTCCGGGAACGCCGACAACCGTGGCGTGCGGGGGAACGTTGCGAAGAACAACCGCGCCCGCGCCCACCTTGGCGTAGTCGCCTATGGTTATGTCGCCGAGTATTTTAGCTCCCGCAGAAATTACGCAGTGTTCGCCTACCGTGGGATGGCGCTTGCCCTTCTGCTTGCCCGTGCCGCCCAGAGTGCAGCCCTGATAAATGACCGTGCCGGAGCCGACTTCCGCCGTTTCGCCTATGACGACGCCCATGCCGTGGTCTATGAACACGCCTGGGGCGATTTTTGCGGCGGGGTGAATTTCAATACCCGTAAAAGCGCGCGAAAGCTGACTTACTATGCGCGCCAGAAGCCTGAGCTTCATTCTGTAAAGCCTGTTGGCGAGCCTGTGGTGGGACAGCGCCGCCACGCCTGCGTATGTAAGCCATATTTCGAATTTGCTGCGCGCGGCGGGGTCGTTTTCCTTAGCCGCGTTTATATCCATTCTCAGTCGTTTGAAAAACATTATGCCTTTCCTTGATATTCTTTATGCCAAAAAAACAAGCACCCTTACATTATATGTAAAGGTGCTTTGCACGGTTCCACTTTACTTCGTCCGCGGTAAATTGCAGACCTCGTTAAATCTCGCTCACGGGGAGTAGCCGCGGGGTATTGACCCGACCCTGGATTATTATCCGGACAGCGCATATATCCGCCGCGCAAACGGAAAACTTTCAGCCGATGATTTTCCTCTCTGTCGCCGCACAGTGAGCGGAGTTTTTCTGTCATTAGGTTTTTTAATTTTTATAGATTATAAAACAATCGATGTCAAAATGCAAGCGTTTTGATCAGGTTTTGCCCGACAGCTTGAAAACGTCTCTCGACAGTCCTATCACAAATATGTGGTCGTCCTCTTTGAAGCAATAATCGGGCATGGGCGAAGGATTTACGCTGTTGCCGTTTTTGATTGCTATTATGTTTATCTTGTACTTCTTGCGCACGTCGAGTTCCATAATCGTCTTGCCCTTCCATTCCTTTATGATGGGCACTTCGAATATGGCATATCCGCCCGCCAAGGCGATATAATCGAAAATATTGTTGCCGTTGTGGCGTATCGCCAGCTTATCCGCCGTTTCGCCGTCGGCATAAATAACTTCGTCCGCGCCGATTTTTTTGAGCAGTTCGCACTGAATTTCATCGCGGGCGCGCGCGGCAACGTACTTTGCTCCCAGTTTTTTGAGAATTATGGTCGTTACCATAGAGGCTTCGAAATTGTCGCCGACCGTAACGAAGCACAAATCGAAAGACGGTATGTCGAGAGTGCGCAGCACGTCTTCGCTGGTGTAGTCGGCAATTCTCGCGTCGCTGCACCTGCACGCAATCTTTTTTATGCTGTTTTCGTTTTTGTCGAGAACGATTACGTCGTGTCCGAGCTCCTGCATTTTTTCGGCGAGGTGCCCGCCCAGTCTGCCTATACCTATTATAAGAACAGATTTTTTCATATTACATCCTTTTTATTTATATGTCAGCCGATAATGAGATTATCCGCAACCCTCGCAATGGAAACGGGCTTGCGCTCGTTGGAGAACACGAGTATGAGCGTGAAGCCGCCCACTCTGCCTAAGAACATGAGGCAGATAAGTATAACCTGCGAAGCCGCGCTCAGCGATGCCGTTATTCCGCAGGAAAGTCCGACGGTGCCTATCGCGGACACCACCTCGAAGACTATTTCGTGCGAGGTATAGCCCGCCGCGCTCTCTATGGCGGAAATTATGAGCGCGCTTATCATTATGGCGGTGAGATAGATTGAGAACACCGCGCCCGCCTGAGGGTATGCGTCGTCGTCGAAGCGGCGGTTGAAAATGTGCGTTTCGTTCCTGCGGCGCGATGTGGCGATAGCCGAAAGGAAAATTACCGCGAGGGTAGTCGTCTTTACGCCGCCCGCCGTCGAACCGGGGCTGCCGCCTATGAACATCAGAAGAATGGTGAGCATTCCCCCGCCGTTTGACATGGAAGAATAAGTTACCGTATTGAAGCCCGCCGTCCTCGGCGTTATCGACATAAAGAAAGTGGCTAAAAGTTTTGTGCCGACGTCCTTATCGCCTATCGTGCCGGGGTTATTCCATTCGAGAGCCATAAACAGCGCCCAACCGACGACGATGAGCGCGCCGGTAGTCGTGAGAACGACCTTGGAATGGAATGAATAGCGCTTGAAATGAACGCCGTTTTTTATCATGTCGCCCCAGACGAAGAAGCCTATTCCGCCTATGATTATCAGAAGGCAGACCACAAGGCAGACGAGAGGGTCGGAAACATATGCATTCAGAGAGTCCTGACCGAAGCGACCCGTTAGCGTAAATCCGCAGTTGCAAAAGGACGACACGGCGGTAAACACCGACTGCCATATGCCCATTCCCCAACCCATATCGGGGACGAAAGCAAAGCTGAGCAAAAACGCGCCTATAACTTCGCAGGCGACAGTGCCTATGAGGATATATTTTACGAGCGATCTTATGCCTTCGAGGCTGACAGAACCCGCCGACTGCATTACCAGCTTGCGCTTCGAAAGCGAAGCCCTCTTCTGCACATAGAGAAAGAATACTGAAAGTATGGTGATAAGTCCCAGACCGCCTATCTGCATGAGGACAAGTATTATCGCCTGACCAAAATACGACCAGTAGCTCCCCGTATCGACGACAGCAAGCCCCGTAACGCAGGTGGCGCTCGTCGCGGTGAAGAACGCCGCGAGGAAATTTACCTCCCCGCTGCGGGTAGCTGCGGGAATGCAGAGCAGAGCCGTTCCGACAAGTATTGCCGCAAGTAGGCTGAGAGCTATTATGGCCGCAGGTGGCAAACGTAATTTTTTTATAGCCGTCATATTTTTATTATACCCGATAAAAAAACAAAAATCAATCGTTATGAAGTCCCTTGAAAGGCATTGGTTTTTACATTTTTAATTGAAAATTATTAACATTATTTTTGATATTTCTGTTAAATGATTGCTTTATTTCCTTGACTTAGCTCATAATAAATATTATACTAGTATTAACGTAAATAAATTATGTTAAATATTCACAGAGGAGAGTTTGCATGAAAAGGGAAAGAATTGAAGAAATTGCCGACATTTTGGATAAACGCGGCAAGATGACGCTTGAACAACTTGAAGAAGTTTTCCCCAACGTTTCTCAGATGACTCTTCGCCGCGACCTTTTCCAGCTTGAAGAAGACGGCAGAATTATCCGCATACGCGGAGGCGCAATGTCCGTAAAGGAAGTTCAGAAGGTTTCGGGCGAGGCGTACACCAAAAAGACAACAATAAACACCGACGCAAAAATTGTTATTGCCCAGAAAGCCGCAACTCTTATCGACGAGGGCATATCTATTTTCCTTGACGGCGGCACAACCGCAATGTATCTTTCCAAAGAGATGCCCGACATGAATTGCAGCGTATTCACCAACGGCATAGCCGTGGCAATGGAACTTGCGCAGAAAAAGAATATAAACATCACCGTAGTCGGCGGTCAGCTTATGAAAGATAACCTTTCTACCGCTTCCCCCGCAGCAAAGGAATATTTTGCGCTCACAAACTTTGAAATTGCCATCGTCTCCGCCACGGCGTTCACGCCCGAAAACGGTTTCAGCTGCAACAGCCAGGTTGAAAGCGACCTCTTAAAACAGGTATTCAAAAAGGCAAGACACGTTTATATGATGCTCGACAGCTCGAAGATAGGCAAAATAAATCCCTACACCTTCGCGCATATCGAAGACATCAACGTCCTCATAACGGACGACAAATTTCCCAAGGAATACAAGCAGATTTTCGAAGAACACAACATCGTCGTTATGTAATTTAAAAGCCGCGTCTCGAAGCGCGGCTTTATTTTTTCCGAATTCAATGCATTATAAAGACAAAAACTTTAAAGACGCCCGTCCGCAGACTGCGGACGGGCGTTAATATTAATCGCTCCACTTGTGTTTGGGCAGAGTTCTGTCCTTTATGTCATCGTAAAATTCGAAATAACGGCGGCGCATATCCTCTACCGTCGGGCTGTCGTCCATGAGACCGAACAACTCTTCAAGCTCTTCGGGGGTATAATCGGCGGCGTCGAATTCGCCGTCCGTCGCCTGCGCGAGGCGCATTAAATCAAGCTGTGTGAATTTCATTTTATTTCCTGCTTAAATAATCTTTTATGGGCGGGAAAGTCGTAAGCGCATCGAAAATGAGCTGTATTCCGAACACCATTATATGCAGAGTTATATGATGAGCGTCGCCGGGCTCGTACAGCAAAAGAATGGCTAAAACGAGTTCCGCCACGCCCTTGCCTATGTAATATGCGCACCTGCCCGAACGTGCTATGCGGCTGAAAGCGTGGTTGAACGCGTGCGCCGCCTCGCTGAGCCCGAGAAAGCCCCACGCCACGGCAATTATTGTGAATGCCGAATCGTATTCCGCCGTAATGAGCGCGCCGAGCGCCATCATGACGAGCGAAGAAGCCGTCTTGTTGGAGTGAGTGTGAACGTACTCTTTTGTCTTTAAGGCGTATATGAACAGTCCCAGACCTATCGCCATCATAAATCCGCCGACGATGTAAGGGAACGCGACTTGTATGTATGATGAATGTATAAGGCAGAGTAGACCGACGACAAAATACACGGCGCAAAGTATGTACTTCAACGTATTTTCCGAAAGTTTTATCGCCTTGGAAAGTTTATATGCGTTTGTCTCCGCGGAAAATTCTTCTATCAGGAAGTCGCCGCCCGTGTGCTCTTCCTCCGCCGCCGCGGTTTCAACGCCCGAAAAGCCGGAAAAGGAATATTCCTCCTCGTCGCCCGTTACGGTAACATTGCCGCCTGCGCGCCTTATCCTCGCCTCGGTTTCCGCAGAATATCCCTTATAGGAATATTCTTCGTTGTCTTCCATAATTTTCCCCCTCGGCGGTTATGTGCGCGCCTGAGCGCGGAACGCAACGCCGCCGACGCCGCGCATTTTTTCTTTTCAGATTATTATTTTGTCAATAATCGGTCTTTATTTCGCAACATAATTTCAGTCGCAGACGAGAGCCGTCTCCCACAGATTTTTTGAAAATCTGCGCGCAATATGACTGCATTTGCACATGAACATATAAAAAAGTCCGTTGCACGTGCCGTACAGCGTTTCGAGATTGCCCAGACCTTTGGATATAACCACGTCGCTTTCACGTATGAACGCCGCCGTCAGAAGATTACATTCGGGCAAGTAAGTACCGGGAATGGCTGCGCCGCTGTCAACTACGTAAGAATATTTGCCGAGCCCTACCTGTTGAGCGTCCCTGCGCGTCGCGTCGTTTATTATTTCGCCGCCGCGCACCACGGATACGCTTAAAAGGCGGGGATTGAGCATTTTCGCCGTGCGTATGAACAGTTTGTCTAAAACTATCTCGCCGCAATTATCGTGAAGATAGAGCATCGTGCGCGCATTTTTGACGCGCTCTTTCAGCTTTGCATAAATTTCTTCATCAACGACCGTTCTTTCCGCCGCGGAAATTACCTCCTTTACGCTGTCTTCATTGAGGTCGGAAAGGCGGGCAAAATCAATATAATTCGCCGCCATGGCGTACTTTACTGCCTCTTTCAGCGGGTCCTCGCTCTCAATGATTTTTGAAAAAATCTTGTCCTCTATGGCGAGAAGCGCGTTGTTGAAGAGATTTTTCTCCTCCGAATAATCTATGCCCGTGCCGAAAATAGAGCGGTATATGCCGTCTATATCCCTCATAAGAAGGGGCGCACAGGAAGTTTCGGGCGCGGCGTCGCACAGCGCGCGCACGTCCCGCCTGAAAAGTTCGGTCGTGGCGTTTTCGCCGCGCAGTTTTATTACCTTTTTAAGTTGACTTTCGTACAGGCACTGCCTGCATTCATTATCCAGTTGCATAGGAAAATTATACCATACACTTTTTTTATAGTCAATACCCGACGCATTCAAATTGCGCAGACGATTTGCCCGAACATTTAAATTATAAATTTATGCGCATAAATCAATATAATGCCGTTTATTTTTCCCCGACGCAGCAATTTAAAAATTAATCACGAAAAAATCGCACATAAACCGCGCTAAACTTCTGACGGCGCAACAGCTTTTTGCGACTTTGCTGCACATCTGCGCAATATTTCATTTATCCAAATAAGCAAATGTGCATATATTTAATTTAAAAATTCTGATACCAAGTGCCCATAAACAAAAACAGGGCGCGCGGAAAATTTCCGCGCGCCCGCAAAAATTATGGTCTAATAATAAAATTTATTTTACATACTGTAGAATAATTTTTCAGCGACACAATCAAACAATGACTACCGCATCACCCTGTTGGTATTTGGCCGCTTACGATTTTAATATTGATTATGGCTGCATTAGAGCATAATAGGGAATTAAAAAGCCAACAGAAATAGCAACATAAATCAGCCCAACTATAAGAAGAAATGCCATCCCTCGCTTTTTGTCCTTGCGCGACTGCTTATAGTCGTAAAAAGTTTTGTATGTGCGTTTGGATACATCGCGACGCAATCCGTCGCGTATGAGAATGACGCCGTAAGCCAGCATATCGAAAACGCCGCCGTTAGTAACGAAAACAAGCAAACCGAAACAGCACAACAATATGCCTGGAACAAAAAACGCGTCGCTTAAAATATGCATAACCGCAACAGTATCATTCTGTCCGAACACATCTTTTGACAGCATTATTGCTAATGCGGCCAGCGCACCGACAAGTGCTGTTATGCCGTACTTCAAAAGCTTAGTTTTCATTTCTTCTTGACCGCTCTTGCTAACCTTGCCTTATATTTTCTAAACTCAGCATCGTTGCAGTATATAAAATGTCCAGGAGAAACTTCCCTCATTGAAGGTTTATCCACGGAATAATCATGCTCCGCAATTGGGTTATAAACTATTCTCTTTCTTTTCTTTTCAAAGTGAGGGTCAGGCAAAGGAATTGCAGAAAGCAAACTTTTTGTGTAAGGATGGAGCGGATGACGGAATAATTCGTCGCTTGTAGCCAATTCAACAATTTTTCCAAAATACATAACCGCTATTCTGTCGGAGAAATATTTTACGACAGAGAGATCATGCGCAATAAATATTATTGTGAGTCCGAGTTTGTCCCTGAGATCGTTAAGAAGATTTATAACCTGCGCTTGAATCGATACATCCAAAGCTGATATGGGCTCATCGGCTATAATAAGATCAGGATTAAGTATTATTGCTCGCGCGATACCTATACGCTGACGCTGACCTCCAGAAAACTCGTGAGGATATCTGCCTGCGTGTTCGGGAACCAACCCAACCATATCAAGCATTTTATAGACCATCTCGTCTATAACTTTTTTATCCCTTATGCCTCTTATTATAAGCCCTTCCGCAATTATTTCGCGTACGGTCATTCGCGGATCAAGAGATGCGATAGGATCCTGAAAAATCATCTGGATTTTATTCATTATCCTGTCTTTTTTCGCAAGAGTAATTTCTTTTTTATACTCTTTTGTTATGCTTTGTTTTTCCTCTTCGGTTTTTGCACCTTCAAGAAGAGGTTTGTATTTTTTATCTACTATTTCGCACTGTAAATCGGCGTATTCCTTGTTGCAATGCGAATGATCATATTTTGCCTGTCTTATCTGCGAATGTATAGCGCCTGCCTCATTTATATGTTCGGCCTTAAGTTTTTCAACTTCTTCCTCACATTTTCGGCAAGTATCGCTATCCCCGTCCGCTTGAGCTTTAGCAATCTCTTCCTTCAAATGCGCTCTTTCTTCAGCATACTTTTTATTTACTGAACGCAACTGTTCTTTATAATTGCGCACACCAGCACATATGCGTTGACCGTTAAAATATATGCTTCCGCCAGTTATGTTATAAAGTTTTATGATTGAGCGTCCCGTGGTTGTTTTACCACAGCCAGATTCTCCGACTATGCCGAATACTTCACCCTTCCTAACTTCAAAACTAACCCCATCAACCGCCTTGAGCGTTTTCCTGCCCATTTTGAAGTATTGTTCAAGCCCATCGACTTTAAGAAGAATATTATTCTTCTGCATATACTCGCGTATTTCTTCGGTAGTGCTCAAATTATCTTTATTCATGCAATCCCTCCTTCATTCTTTTAATTCTGTCAGTAACGACCTTAGGAGGTTCCACCTTTGGTGCCTGCGGATGTAAAAGCCAGGTAGCAGCACTGTGCGTTTCGCTTATTTTAAACATAGGCGGTTGCATTTCGAAATCTATTTCCATTGCATACTTGTTCCTAGGCGCAAACGCATCGCCCTTTGGAGGATAAATCATATTAGGCGGCGTGCCCGGTATAGCTTCGAGTTTTTCCTTCGTATCCAAATCTGGCATTGATGACAACAAAGCCCATGTATAAGGGTGTGCAGGTGAATAAAATATGTCATCCGCAGTCCCGCATTCCACTATTTTGCCCGCATACATAACAGCTATCCTGTCCGCCATATTTGCGACGACACCCAAGTCATGAGTAATAAATATTACAGACAGGTGCCTTTCGGCCTTAAGCTTGTTGATCAGTTCAAGTATTTGTGCCTGAATGGTAACGTCAAGTGCAGTTGTAGGCTCATCACAAATAAGAATATCAGGATTTGCAGCAAGCGCAATTGCTATTACTATTCTTTGGCGCATGCCTCCGGAAAACTCAAACGGGTATTGTTTGTATCTTATCGTCGGCTCAGGAATACCAACTTCTTCAAGCAGTTTCAGCGCCTTTACTTTTGCTATATGTCTAGTAATTTTATATACTGCGACACTTGCTTTCTCTTTCTGATCATCAATCAAAGCAATAGTATTGGCATGACTGTCGAATTTATCAGAGTTATCAATATCATTTTTAAGACTTGCAGACAAATGCTTGATAACTCCGCAAATATTATTTTTAATTCTTTCAAGATCGGCAAGCGCAGGCGGAACAACTTTCCAATCAGGCGTCTTACCTTTATTTATAAGAGCCTCTCTGCGAGCTGTCTGCCTTTCATACCTTGCCTGCTCTTTAGGGTTATTTTTAACCCCATAATAATATTTATTGAGCCAACTCAACATCGAGCTTTTAAAAGTATATTCTGTACTGTTTTTTACAATTGACAATTTGTCTATCGCAACATTAAGTTTTGCAGAAAAAATTTTAATTTTTGCAAATGCTTCCTTTTTTTCAAAATTTTCTTGTTTAAAATAATCAAGAAGCATTTCACATTCATTCAACAACGCACGCTTATGTTCTATTGACTTATCATGGCTGTATTGTATTCCGCTCTTGGCCGATTTAATAAAATCAAGAAGGAAATCTTCATCAAGAAATTTTCTGGCTTCTTCATTGAGCCTATCTATATCTACAGAATAAATATCTTCCTGAGGTTTTTTATAAACAACATACCCAATCCTGAAGAAATTAGGTTTAGTTTTCTTGGTAGCTTTAACGGCAATATCCTTGAGCTTCAAAACTCTTTCCCTTGTCTCTTCTGCAAGTAAAGGAACTCTGCGCTTACAATTCTTTTTATCCTCTGTGAGAGCAGAAATAAGATTATCCACCTCTTCGGTATGCGCTATAACAAAAGGGTGCATAGCACCTTTTGCTAACCTGATAATTGAGCCGAGTTTAAGTTTAACATCGATTTTCTGCTTTTTATCTACCATAAAGAGTAGCTCATCGATATCGGCTACCAGTTCGATTGCAGCTCTGTCTGCACTATTGTATTTATTTTCAAGGCGGCAACTGTTTATGCAGAAATCGTCAAATGTTTTGCATTTTTTATCGTTTTCTGCTACGTTTTCGCCATTATCAGCCTCATTCATCGCTTTCTTGAGCAATCTGAGACGTTTATTAAAACCATTTCTGCTTGCACGTTGGCTGACTTTTCCCTTTAAAATCATTGCTTCGGTAAGTTGTTTACCCACGCGCATAATTGGGTTGAGACTGGACATAGGGTCCTGGAAAATCATTGCGATTTTATCACCGCGCAATTTATGAAAATCGTCCTCAGAAATTTTCAGAAGATCCTGACCGTCATAAATAATTTCACCGCCTTCAACTATCGCATTATTGGCAAGGATACCCATGATAGCACGATTAGTAACCGACTTCCCTGAGCCGGATTCTCCCACTATAGCAAGCGTCTCGCCTTTATTAAGGTCAAATGAAACATCTCTGACTGCCTGCACTTTGCCGCTCTGTGTGCGGAAAGAAATCACAAGATTATTTACTTCGAGTTTCTTTTCCATAATTTAGTCCTCCATACCGCGCAGCGAAGGATTGAAAGCATCTCGCAAGCCGTTACCGAATAAATTGAAGCTGAGCATAAGCAATGCTACAAAAATTGACGGAAACAATACTATATGCGGGTACGTAGTTATATATGGCTGTCCCCCGGCAAGTATAGTACCTACAGAAGAAACTCCGTTTGCCGAAAGATTTATAATTCCAAGGTAACTCAAATTAGTCTCGGAATATATCATTGAAGGAATCGCCAATATACTTCCAGTTACAAACGTGCCGAGTGCGTTAGGAAGAATGTGCTTGAACATTATTCTCCTGTCTTTTGCGCCCAACGTTCGCGCAGCAAGTACATATTCCTGATTTTTATATCTATAGAATTGCATTCGCACTGTCGCCGCAGTTCCTATCCATCCTGTCATGAAGAATGCAATAAACAGAATGACCATTGAACTTGCTGTTCCCATATGAAGTTGAAGAAGCGTTATGACTATAACAGAAGGTATTGCCGCTAAAATATCCGATACTCGCTCCATTATAAGGTCAGCCGCTCCGCCGTAGTAACCTTCAATGGAACCGTAAATGACGCCGACAAAAATATTCACAATGCAGACAGATATAGCGAACAGGAAAGAGAACTGTGCACCCGACGAAAGACACGCAAGAATATCCTGACCATTTTCATTCGCGCCTAACAAGAACATTGGTTCTGTTATACCGTCCTTAAGTACATATGAATGATAATAAATAAAATATTCATAGTAATTTACACGGCATTCATAACCTGTCTGATTGGTCTGTGCATAGCGATAATAATAAGTATTACCGTTTTCATCAACCAGTCCGTCTTCACCTTCTATTCTCATTTTTGAAGTGTAATCGTCTGTACTGCCGCTATTATCGGTAGTGGTCCAGTAAGCAAGTTGAATATTACCGTTTTCATCAAGAACTGCTTCGGTCTGACCGTCAACTTCTTTGGTTATATAATAATAGTTAGCATTATTTACATCCTGATCAGCTGTTGGCCGCATATTGTAAGAGGGCAATTTACTTCCTCTTACTATAGGATAAATAACCTGTATGTTATATTCGTCCTGATAACGCTGAATAGATTGATATTCTTCAGGCGTAAGGATTTTATAAATACACCCTACTTTATGATAGCTGTCAAGGCGGTATTCATAAAAAGTCCCTGTAAATTGTTTAGTTTCCTCAGAAGTTTCTTCACCGTCATCTTCAATGAGATCGTCGTCAATCTCATCCGCTTCAATAATTGTGTATTCCTGATTTTTTATGGCATAATGTCCGCTTTCTTCACCTATATAGTAATAGTAAGAAAACGTTTTTGCATTACCCTGCTTTACGGAACAACCATCCCAGAAATCAGTATTAGCAAACATTGCATTTTTAGGTAATGCAAATTTGTAATACGAATCACTGAAACTAACCGTATAAGGCGTACACAAAGGGGTGATCAACGCAAAAAGTAAAAGTATAAGTATTATACACCCCGCAACGACCGAACCTTTATTTTTACAAAAACGTCTCCACGCATCTCGAAAATACCCGACAGGCTTTGTGTCGAGTTTCTGGTCATGTCCAAATTCTTTGTTCTGGGAAAAACGAAATTTTTCCTTTGGTATATTTTCGTAAATCTGGTCCATATTACTTTGCTCCCATTCTTATTCTGGGGTCGATAAAGCCATAGCTTATATCAACAATTATACCTGCAAGCAGACCTACAAATGTATAGAAGCCCGAAAGCACCATAAAGAAGTCGTAATCAAGCACCTGAATTGATGTAAGATACAGCTTCCCGACGCCAGGAATTCCGAATATATTTTCTATAATCATGGAACCGCCAAGCACGCTTACAAATTCCGCTATAATTGTCGGAAATATTGGAACCATGGCATTACGCAGAGCATGCCTCACTGTAGCCTGTCCGCGGGTAAGTCCTTTTGTCCTTGCAAGAAGCATAAATTCACTTGTAAGGACTTCAGTCAGCTCTGCACGCGTAAAACGAGCATATGATGCAATTGAACCAAGGCAAAGAGAAAAAACAGCGGGCAACATTGAGCGGAACATACTCCATGTGAAATAATCATATCCGTCATTCATCTGGAGAGGGAACCATCCAAGTTTGAAACAAAAAACATACTGAATAAGAAACGCATATATAATGCTGGGAACAGATATGAGAAGCATTACTGCAGTCGAAATAACATGATCCTGCAATTTATTCTTTTTCAGAGCAGCCCAAATGCCAAGTCCCAGTCCTATAGGAATACCGATTAAACTCGAATACACGTTTATCAGCACCGTAGGCGGGAGACGCGTTATAAATGCATCCCAAACAGGCTGGTTGCGGTATTCCGGCATATTTACGCCTATACCAAAATCTCCGTCCAGAAAAATTCTTTTAATATAATTGAAAAGCTGGACAAGTATGGGGTCATAATAACCTCGCGCCTCTAACGTAGCTTCAATTATATCTCTGTCCTGTCCTGGCGCCAGAGATATGGTTATAGGCACCAATTTTATAAGTACGAAACACATAAGCATAATAATTGAAAAAGTCAATATCATTAAGCCTAAGCGTTTGAGTACATATTTAAACATATACATGCGCTATTCACTCCTGCATAATCAATGTAAATTAACCAAATAGTGGGGCAATTTAAATGCCCCACTACTGTTAATGTTTTTTTAGAATTACTTTCTGTAGTCGAGAGTATTATTGGCAATATACGTAGCCCATTCACTATCCGTATAGTTATAAGTCATATATCTTATACCGCCGTAATCCATAAAGGTGTTATAAGTCTTGGATGCATATTCAGTCTTGAAGCTGTAAAGCTCGGCTGTATATTCATTCATTACAGGTACGGTATAGTAGTGATTGAGAACTACCTCTTCGAGTGCAGCAATAAGTTCAAGTCTTACATCGTCGGGAACGAAACCGGCTGCCCAGTTGTAAACTCCGCCAGTACCGTTAAGGCAATAATACCAATCCATAAGGGACATGGTAAGCTCGATACCAAGACCTGCTTCCTCATTTTCTTCATCCGTCCAGCTGTAAACCGTAGGCATTGTGAACGTCATCGTTTCAGAACTTGTATCCCAAGCTGCGGAGTACATATAGTTAGGATCAAGATATGCAAGAAGGAAGTAGCCCGGATCCCAAGCTGCGCCGGTCCAACCGCCCTGGCAAATATCATATGCACCTGCTCTGAAATCTTCTGCCCATGCATCGCCGAATGTACCGTCGAACTCAAGGGTAAGTCTGCCTTCAAGAGGAGTGCCGACCGCTATATTTTCAAGCGCAGTTTTAAGATAATTATAATACTTACGCGTGCTTTCGCTATCAACAGCGGTACCGTAGGTAAGAACTACTTTATCCGTTGCGCTTATAGTGCCGGCAGCAAGCGCTTCGTTATAAGAAGATGTAATAAGTTGCTTTGCAAGCGTAGGGTTGTAACCTGTTACTGCATCGTATGCTTCAACAAGATCAGCATACTGTCTGTTTCCGTCAGTCCAGGAACCATCAGGATTTTCTGTAAAGCCATAAACCCTGAGGATAACCTCTATTGCAGGCTCGGTATTTCTGTAAACGCCGCCGTTTGCAACATCATAGTAGTGCATCGAGTTATAAAGGCCAAAGCCTGCCTGCGATGCCGTAGTCGTTGTTGCAGCATACTCAGCTCTGTTGATAGCAAGCGAAATTGCCTTACGGAAATCTGTGTACGCAAGCATTTCCTTATCTACGCCGTCAGTCTCTCTGTTCTTAAGTGCTGCAGAGTTGGACTGAAGCTGAAGAGATACAACGAAATCGCTTGCCGTGAAGAGAGCGCGCGAAGAGTTTTTGTAATCTTCAGCGATCGTAGTATCCATAGATATTGTATCTACCTGACCGAGCTGGAACATCTGCCATGCCGTATTCCATTCGGGAGTAGTTCTGCAATAAATCTTATCCGTCTCGTACTGTCCTTCATACTTTTCAAGCGAATAACCATACCAGTTTTCGTTACGCTCAAGAGTATAAGAAGTACCGGGTTGGAACTGGGTGAGCTTATAAGGACCCCAGCTTGCAGAAGATTCTACACTTGAGTTATATGTGGATGTCCAAAGAGTAGAGCCGGTTACTGGTGCGTGCTTGTTTGCTTCGTAAAGATCTTCTTTTACAAGGGGAAGAGAAGCAAGCTGATATGCTGCAAGATAAGACAAAGAACCGTCATCTTTGAGCAGTGCGATAGGGCTGTCGAGAACTATGACAAGCTCATAGTCGCTAGCGCCTCTGAAAATACCTACATCAGAGAAATCCATATCGGGCCATACGAAATTGTCAACGACAAAGAAGTCAAGTTCTTCATCGGGCATCGTCTGCCACCAACCGATAAGAGCTTCCCATGCCGCATTCATGGTAGGATCTGCTTTTATAGCTGCAAGAGTCTTGCCTTCCATCTGTGCAGCAACTTCAGCCGTGAAAGCGGAATCATTACCGAGATAGCTAGATATAACATATGTTGCAACATTAGCAGCCGTATAGGTTGCAGGGAAACCCATTGATGCTCTGAAAGAGTTTGTAGCTTCGATACCGTCAAGTTCCGAACCATTGCCGAGCGTAAAAATAAGAGTGCTGTCAAGGTCGGTAGAATAATGAGTATATGCGGTATCAGCAGCATAGTCACCGGTAGAACCCTGGAAGAAATAGTTCTTCGCATTGTGGATCATCGTACCGGAATTATAGAAACTGTCTGCACGATAGTTTTTGAAGAGAGGATTGAGCTGCTCTTTCATGGTATAAACGAAATCGTTTGCGTCAATAGGCGTACCGTCGTCCCACTTAAGATCACTTCTTAATGTTATTGCCCAGGCATAACCTGTAGATTCAGGATCAAGTCCCCACTGCGAAGCATATTTTGCAGTAACATCTTCAAGTTTTCTTGCAGCAGAATACTCAACGTTGAAGCCGCCGTCTACAATGTTGCCCTGGTCGTCATATTCATAGTCGAACTCGAAGAAGGCGCCGGATATATAACTCATTATCTGCCTATCGTTCTCATCCTGGTATGTCAGTTCATTCCAGTTAGAAGGGGAAACAGAAGTATAAGTATTGTAGGTGTAGTCCTTACCGTCGTTCAATATACTGTTAGTGGTATATTTATCCGCATCGGGGTCTTCTCCGACAAGGACCTGGTCTCCGCCTTCACCTTCGCCTTCGCCTTCACCTTCGCCTTCACCTTCGCCTTCACCTTCGCCTTCGCCTTCGCCTTCACCTTCGCCTTCGCCTTCACCTTCGCTATGTTCAGGACCACTAGGAGTAGGCGTTGTGCCGCCACCGCAGGCTGCAGTAAAACCAATGGTTGCAACCATGCTTAAAGACAAAATAAAAGCAACAAGTCTTTTGATTTTGCTCATTTTAAAACCTCCAATTATTCGTGCGCCGTTAATTCTTTCGCACGTTTTTTACTTTAATTTTAACGGTTAACACCGCACCAGACATCAAATAGCTTCACCCAAAAAAGCTAAAAATTGCCAATAAAATATAGAATTTTGCGATACAAAAGCATTTAATCACAACATTTTATATAGTTACCCGACATTTTTCTCATGTCTGTACAAAAAGTTTACACGCTTTTTATTTTTTTGTCAATCATTTATTATATTGAGAAAAACTTTTGTCAATAAGATATTTTTAAGATTTAGATAACTATTTTTTATTGTTATATTAAACAAGTAAGGCAAGCCACAACGGTAATTAGAATAAATAAAACAAAATACATCCAAATGATTTTAGTGTTATAAACTTTGTAGTAATATTAAAAAATTAAATGTTTTATAATAGCTCCTTAATTTATATTTTTACATTTTATAAGTATAATTCTGTACTATTTTTATAAAAAAATTATACCATATTAATAATTTGTAGTCAATAACGAAAATAAAATCTTTAAAAAAGTCCCTGAATAACCAACAGTTATTTATTTAACAAAAATTTATTTAACTCTTATACCATAAACACAAAAATAATTTTATACCTTAAAATGTAGGCGCGCGGAAATTTTCCGCGCGCCCGCAAAAATTATGGTCAGATTTCGTAATGGCAACCCGAATACTGTGTAGGGGGCATCGTCTCGCCTTCCTTCACATAAACGTTGTTGAGGACGTTGCCCTTTTCATCTACCACGTTATATTTGCCCGTTCTGGGGCAAGTATCACCGCAATTAAGCTTCATAAATTACCTCCGTAAAGGTAATTTGTGTATTTTTTCCGCCATTATGCAGCCGCAAAGAAAAAAAACAGTACAATGTGCTCGCCGCGGCAACCGCGCACGATACCGAAGATAGATTATCTTTGCGGAAAAAGCGAATATTAAAGAGGCGAGCGTTCAGCCAGCCTATTTATATATGGATTTAATAATATGATAAAGGCAGGCGCGCCGCACATTGATGTGC
>ULSO01065144.1_pt1 | contig 20220 bp, 31 predicted proteins | sample 1956701 | NCBI WGS metagenome assembly ULSO01 (sample SAMEA4835708, study PRJEB28245) | human gut metagenome | biome: gut microbiome; material: fecal sample | place: Denmark | collected 2008 | reverse complement strand
TGAGAATTTTACTGTCGGAGTATTCAAGGCCGACAGAATATTCCCGGTTGTCCTGGACGATGTTAATATCGACATTGTTGGCGCCGGATTTCAGTGCCTTGTTGCGCACATACTCACAGCCCCGCGCAGTGCCTTCTTCCACGGCCTGTGACCAGGTTTCATATTCATATTTACCAAAAACGGCAAAGACCGTACAATTGGGATCGTCAATCAAGCGCGAACCGCTTACTGGTTTGATTAAGACCTCCACCTGCTCGATGACACTGCCGGTTACGGCGCCAATAGCGTTTCCCACTTCCGAATGTTCAGGCAGCAGCAGGCGGGCCTTGAGCTTTTCCGCCATTTGCGGATAATAAGCAGCGACCGGTGCCCCGATGCCGATAACCGGCAGGTTCAGAGAAATGGCACAGTTGAAGTCATCAGCTAAAGGTCCGCTGATTGCTCTGCGAACAAGATCCTGCGCGACTTTATCCATCTCAAAAGTGCCGATGTTTTCTAAGAAGAGTTTCTTAAGCAGTTCTTCACCCAATTTTTCGATTACTTTTTCTTTAGCAAAGGCCAGGAAATCTTCGTATTCACGGTTCATTTTCAACGCCTGATGTTTGACACCATATTCCGAAGCTTTCCGCTCATATTCGATGTAACTGCCTTCGGCATGGAGAATGTCCGTGGGCGTTAAACCAATACGCTGGACCATACCCAGTTCTTCCATCTTTGATACATTAAACGCAAAGGGATGGAGATTCAAAGAGGCGCCTGCTTCACTGAGCGAATAGGGCTCACGGGCAATGATCTCTAAGAATTTACGATCATTCTCTGAGATGGGGGCATCTTTGATATCTTTTATTTTGATAAAGAATTCAATATCCTGCACAATATTATTCACATTAATGCTTTCCAGATTAAAGAAGAAACATCTTTGGGAAATCTCTTCCAGACGCGGTAACAGCTGCGGCCATTTAGTAGCCGCGATACAAAGCGGCATCACCCGCAACGAAGTTAAGGAGAATTTTCCGCCTTTGACGACAATGCGGCTGTCCCCGCCGATACCAGAAGTATAAATTTCAGCGGCCGTCACCCTGGTTCTTTTACCGCCGATCATTGCCCCTTCTTTTTCAAGCCGCGGCTGACCGTTACGCAAGATACCAATGTCGGTAGTGGTACCGCCCATATCCATAACAATAGCATCATTAAGACCGGTTAGTGTTTTAGCGCCGATCATACTCGCTGCCGGTCCCGACATGATTGTTTCCACCGGCCGCTCAATAGCCACCTCATCGTTCATCAGTGAACCGTCACCTTTGACAATCATCAAGGGCGCGTTAATCTCATATTCCTTCATTACCGATTTCATGGAATTGATTAATTCTTTAATGATAGGAATTAACCGTGCATTCATGATTGAAGTGAGTGTTCGTTCATTAAACCCTAAACTCGATGAAAGTTCATGCCCGCAGACAACTGGCAGATCTAAAAGCTCATTGGCCAGCTTCTTTAACGCCAATTCGTGTTCAGGATTCCTTACACTTAGATAACTGGTAATTGCCAGACTGTCAACTTTATTCGGCAGTGAGAGTAAAAATTTCTTAGCGGTTTCCAGATCCAGCGGTGCTAATTCAATACCATTGAGATCATGCCCGCCGGTAATTGTAATAGATTCATCAGCAGTAATTGAACGATCAAAATCTCTGCCCACTGAAATTACTCCCACCCGGCAGCCTTTCCCCTCCACCACCGAGTTAGTAGCAAGCGTAGAAGAAAGAGAGACCATGCTGACTTTTTTCAGAAGCGCTTTGTCAAACAACGCCAAAGAATTGCGAATGCCGACGGCCAAATCATCTCTGGTCGTCAAGGCCTTAGCTTTGGAGATTAATTCGTTTGTCTCCAGATCTAATAAAACTGCATCAGTATATGTTCCACCAGTATCGATACCCAACCCGAGTTCCATTAACCTCACCGATTATGGGTATAACCCATGTCCTCGTTATACTTTTTTACGATTTGTGAGATATGCTGCGCGAGATCACGTTGCTGATAATTGTTATGGACGTTTGGCATTTCTTTAATCCAGAATTCACTGTCACATTTTGCACAACGCACTTTAGGACAGTCCTTATTAGCTTCCGAACAGCCCTGACAGGCAAACATCCGCGCATAAACTAGAGAAAATTCAAATCCACAATACGGGCATTTAAATTTCCGGATAGAACTAGTCGTGTTGTAGGAGAAACCTTTCTGCCGCATTGATTCGTAAAAGCCGTCACTCATCAGTTTTCCCTCCTTCTTCGCTATCGATACTTCATGTTTGATATTAAAAAAAATTAAAAAAAAGGTTTGAAGGGTAAGGGTGCTTACATGCGTCCTTCCACTTTTGCAGTATCCACCATGGCCTTGATATTTTCCAGTTTGCAGTTGATATCCGGCGGAATTTCACAACCGCTGGCAATACAGTAGCTGGATTTCAGGCCGCGTTTGCACAAGGCCGTTTTAACTTCCTGGCAGAGATTTTTAGTGATTTTCGCTACATCTTCTGCCGAAGACCTGATGAACACCTGCGGATCGACCTGGCCGGCAACTAAACAGTTGTCAGCATAGCCTTGCTCAATGACCTGAGTTGCGGAGGGTGATTCGCTGATTAAGGGATAGTAGGCCATGGAGTAAATGGAGGGTTTGAACTCTTTGATCTGCGTGTTCAAATGGGGCAGATCCGCACAGTTGTGAATGCACATCGCCATACCGCTGTCGACAGTCAGCTTGTTTAGTTTAGAAGCGTATTTGTCGGCTTCAAATTCGTGATATTCCGCATCACCTAAGCAAGCATAGTTTCCCCAGAGATAGTCCCAGCAAAGTCCATTAACACCGGTTTTTGCAAAGCCTTCGACCATCTGTGCATCATACTCAGTCATGACCTCTAAGGCCTTGTGCACAGCGGAAGGATTGGTAAAGATATCCATAAACATCCTTTCCGCACCAGCAGTTTGCGATAAAGCGAGCAGGGGGCCTTCGATGAAACCAGCCGTGATCACTTCGCCATTGAGGGCATCAGCAAAGATTTTGGTACCCTCTAAAAGAACGGCTGATCTACCTTTCTTAATATCCGGGACTTCCAGCTTCTCATAGTCTTCGATGTCATTGATGATGTGTTTCTCTACGAAAGGCGTGTTCTGTTCATCCATACGGACTCCGGCGCCTAAATCTCCGGCCATGACCGAAAGATCCATCAAACCGATGGCGAAGTCCAGGTCAAAATATTTCTGCCCCTCGATAAAGGCCTGAGCAAAGAGTTTGGGATCGTTTACCCACTCCCGGTAAGTTACTTTCCCGTCACCGATGAGCTTTCGACAAACTCCGCAGGCGATAGGATAAATGGTTAAGCGGTCGACTTCCTGGTTGGCTAATGCTGCTGATGCCCTTTCAATATGTGACATCTCAGCAGCCATCATAACACCTCTTTCAGGTAAGCGGCGCCATCCTGCGCATTAGCGCCCCGATAATCGGCACCAATCGTTTCCGCGAAAGACGGGGAAGTTGGTGCGCCGCCAATGATTACTTTGCATTTAGCACGATATCCACTTTCGACTAAACCGTCAATGGCTGCTTTCATGCCATCCATGGTCGGCGTCATTAAGGTGCTCATCGCGACGACGTTGGTTTGATCGGCTTCGGCAGTCTCCACAATTTTCTGAATCGGGACGTCTTTGCCGAGATCGTTAACATCAAAACCAGAGGCGGTAATCATCGTCTTAACGATGTTTTTACCAATATCGTGGACATCGCCTTCAACTACGGCAATGAGACACTTCTTTCTGCTTTCTACATCCGACTTCGGGATAGCTGGCAGCAAAATATCAAGTCCGCCATACATCGTATGTGCAGACATCAAAACTTGAGGCAGATACACCTCATGGGCAGCATACTTGTCACCCACAATTGACATTCCTTTAACAAGCCCATCGTTGATTGCTTCGAGAGCGGTTAGACCCCCCCCCCCGCAAGGACTTCCTGGGCGCCTTCTTTTGCCTGGTCGACTTTTCCTCTTACTACGGCATCAGCCAATTTGTCAAGCAGTTCCTCTCTACTTAAACTCATTAGATTTTTCCCCCTAAATGATTTTTACAATTCCCCTGTGCACTGGGAACTGTCTGAAAAAATTTCTGACATATCAGACTGACTTAAAAATATTCATAGGAATATTAATTGTCATTATTTATTTTCTTAACACCCTATAATAGTTTTAAGTCGAAAACAGACATGTTTTTGTAAATATAAAAACGTTGCCAGCAATTTAATGGATGGTTTAACCACCCGTGTAAATAACATAAGTAAGGATAAAAATAAAAAGATAATATGTTTTGGATAATACAATAAGTAACAAGCAAAATGAGCTAAAAATAATAATTACTGGGTAGTACTTAATATCAAATTTATTAGATACAAATAGCTCAGCAGATATAAATTATGTGAAAATAAGTACCTAATCAATTTTGATTAGTTACCAAGATTTGGGATAAACGTTAGTCGGCATGTAAACGCGGTCGGTCTTGACAGCAATACCTTCTTTGGCCTTCATCATCTCTTCCGCAGCCATCTTTGCAGTTCCCACACCGACGGCTTCCCCTTTGAGGGTGAAGATAGCAACGGTTGTTTCTTTTTGAATGGAGTCGTCTAACTGAGCTACACCGACAGCAGCTAAATCAGCACCGTGGCAGACGGCATCCACGGCACTATCCTTAATGATGACTTTAGGCAGCGGGTCGAAGAGAACTTCAAAAGGTTTAACCATGCTGCGCAGCCATGTATCATCATTTTCTTCTTTCCACATCACATAGGCATCTTTGATGTCTTGTAAGGTTACTGAATCATTTTCCAGCATTGAACCGGATTTACTCCGCCGCAGATCTTCCATCGTTGCGCCGACGCCTAAAGCATCACCGATATCAACACAAAGTGTCCGGATGTAGGTACCAGCATCGCAGCCGACCCGGAACAAAACATTACGAGCATCAATTTCTAAAACATTGATATAATGAATCGTTCTAATCCGCAGTTGTCTTTTTACCGCTGATCTTACCGGCGGTACCTGATAAATGCGGCCTACGAAGGTGTTAATGACTTCTCTGATTTCCTTTTCTTCGGCATCACGGTGAAGTCTCATTACGCAAACGTATTCTTTTTCTGCTTTCAGAGTAAGATTAACAGCGCGGACGGCACGGCCAGTAGCAATCGGTAAAACACCCGAAACTTTAGGATCCAGGGTTCCTCCGTGACCGATCTTTTCCGTGCCAAGAATTTCCCGCACCCAGGCGGTTGCCTGATGTGATGTCGGACCCTGCGGCTTATCCATGTTGATAACCCCAGCCTCCAAAAGTTCTTCCATCGTACGTTCAGCAGGTTTTTTCCCGGCATTTAAGGGAAGAGGGCTTTTGTCACGGATAAGCAGAGTCATTTACGACATCTCCGAAATGATTTTTTCTACAATTTCTTCAGGATTTAAAGCAGAAGAATCGATAACGAGATCATAGACAGATGTATCTTTGATATCGATATCATAGTAATTTTTATACCTTAGAGCTTCACACTGCTCCCGTTCGATAATCTCTGCTTGGCGTTGTTCAACAGTGCCGCCTTCACGGTTAACTACCCGTGCTGCCCGCACCTCTTCCGCAGCATGCAGATATATCTTGAAAGCGGGAATTTTGTGTAACGAAAGCATGTAGGCCGTCAATCTTCCTTCGAGGATGATGTTGTCTTTGCTTTGCGCAATGGCCACCATCTTCGCATCTAACTCTTTATCGACCTGTGCATCAAGTTCACAAAGCGCACCAAAATCTGCAAGAGACATGTTGCGCTCTTTAGCTAATTGTCTAAAAATATTTCCGGAGATGACGACTTCATATTGAAGCCGCTCCCCCAGAAGGTTGCAGACCGTGGTTTTTCCGGAACCGGGCGGTCCGCTGATGGTTATTCTCATTGTGTTGCCGCCTCAGCTTCAGCAGCCTCAATCTCTCTGAGTCTCTTTCTAAACATGATGAATCTCAGCAGACGAGACAGGAGCTGACCAAAGGGTATGCTGATAGCTGAATAGAGCAGCATCCAGTTGAAGAATGGTCCAATTTTACCGTTAAGGTTTATTTCTGCCCAAGGTACGCTGATTAACTGAGCGGTATCGGATAAACCAGTACAGAAGAAACCAATCCAGGCAAAGAACGGAATGATGATGATCATGGTGATCGGCATGATTTTCATCTGGCTGGTCGACATATCCATCGACTTCTGCATCATTTCCTGCTGCATTTCAGTCATTTTCTTGATTTTGTACTTGTTGTTTTCCTGATAGGCAGCCCGCAGTTCTTTGTTAAAGGCATTGGTGATTTTCTGTGTTTCGGCTTGTTTAACGTAGTCGGTAGTAAAGTGCCTGATGATTGTACTCAGAGCAATCATTAACATACCGGTTAAAAACAAAGCAGGAACGGGATCATTCTGTCCCAGTGCACCCAGAGTAGGATCTAGAGCATAACCAACGATTTCACCTAACCCATTACGAATTGTCGGGTCAAACAAGATGACCATCGCAAACACGAAAATCAGCAGAGTGATGATCATGTTGTTTGATTTCTTCGCATTGGGCGGTGGGGCATAGGAAGGGATTTGGGGAGGATTAGCGGGAATGATTACTCACCCCCAAAGAATCCTCTTAGCATAGGATGCATTTCCATCATCTGTTCACGACCCATTGCTTCATAGAAGTGGATCAAGATACCCACTGCCAGCAACACACCGGTACCAGAGGCATTACCTACCGTACCGATCAGGTCGGCGCCAGCTGCAAGTGCTCCCACAATGGCACCAGATAGCACAGTCACGACCGGAATGTACCTTTCTAGCACCCGCTTCAGAACGCGGGGATCGCGTCTGAAACCAGGGATCTGCATACCTGATGATTCTATCTGCCGGGCAACTGATTCTGGACCCATGTTAGTGGTCATAATCCAGAACTTAGCGAAGAGGATGGAACCAAGGACCATCACGCTAAAGAAGATGACGACTTTAGCAATGATCTGCAACGGGGTATGTCCAAACGCATAGCTGCCATATTGTACCGGATCTAAGATTGGCAACAGCCAACCCGAGAGACCGTTTGGTGTCGACAGATACCACGCTAAACCACCTTCGGCCGTCGTTGTCCCATCAGGATACATTCCAATCCAGTCGTTGTGACCAATCAGCGGAATTCCTTCCAGCGTCGGGTTGGTATACAACAGCAGGGAAATGATGCTGAAGTTAGCTAACAGAGCGGACATTAAGATGACCGGAATGTTGGAAGCGTAGAGTAATTTGATTGGGTATCTACCTCTAGCACCACGAGCGGAACCATGTGCTAACGGCAGTTCAATTCTCGACGATTCGATGTATGCTACGAAGAGGAAGATGATAATCGTTCCAATCAAAGCAATCATCGGATTGGGCGGCTGTAGCAAGATGGATTCGTAACCACCACCTGCCATTTGTGCCGACGACATGTTGAAGATGTAATAGAACGTCTTCGGAATCGTTCCGGCGGGTGGATTACTTAAGCTCATATCACCGCTGTCAACCGCGTTCCAATTTAACGTACCCGTGAAAATGGCTTCAGCCACTCCCGCGGCGATGAACAGCGAAATACCGCTACCTATTCCCCACTTAGATATCACCTCATCCATGAGGAATACTAGATACGAACCTATACACAACTGCAAGACGATGATGAACGCTGCTAGTGCACTGCCGCTGATGAGACCACTGGAACCTACCACACCATCTAAGCTAGATACTAATGATGAAGAAGGAACGAGGTAGCCAAACACTTGCGGTACAGATTCAATGATGATCATCACGATAACCAGGAGCTTCTGGGTGCTCTGGTAAACGGATTTATCTTGATCATCAGTCAGATCTAATTTGATGATTTTTGCACCTACGAACAGCTGCATAATGATTGATGCAGTAACTATCGGACCAATACCAAGGTGCATTAGCGATCCTTGGGCACCAGCAAGGATAGTTCGGTATGGACCAAAAATATCGAGGATATTCTGCTGATCCAACCCATACAGGTATATGTTAGTCATTATGAAGTAGAGGACGAGCATCAGAACGACCCACATCATCTTGGTCCGGAAGTGGACGTGCCCCTCCGGACGTTTGATAGCTGGGAGCCTATCTGAGATCGGCTTCAACTTATACAGTACACTCTTCTGTTCATAGGCCATAGTATCACTGGATGGTTTAGAGTTCTTCTATGATACTGCCGCCGGCAGCCTCGATTTTCTCTCTTGCAAGAGCCGAGGTTTCGGCAACGATGACATCATATGATTTTGAGATTTTTCCAAAGCCCAAGAGTTTGTCAACACCCATACTGGTGAGGTTGATCTTGACTTTTCCGTTTTCTTCCACGGCAAAGCCCTGTTTCATGTAGTCCTCGAGTTTCTCTTCCATGTCACCCAGGTTAAGGGCGATTTTGGCAGAGACCATTTTCTGAGGGCGTTTGAAACCATGGCGACCAAAGTGTTGAGGATCGTTTTTGAGCACCCACATGAATTTGTGCTTGAGCAGACCGGCATTACCGTGTCCACCCATTTTACCTGCGCCTCTTCCACTTTTTTTACCGCGGCCGTGTGTCCTTCTGCCTCTGAATTTATTTGTTCTGCTTGGCATCTTTTTCACCTCACAGCATCTTTTCGATAAGGGCGTTGATCGCGTTACCACGGTAGCCTAAGGAACCATGGGTTTTGATGTCTTTCTTAATGGCTTCATATCCCTGGCGGGGAGGATGCAACCTAAAGATCGGCTTAACGTCCTTGAGTGAGGCATATTTGACCTCATCGTTCACTACACTCTTGGCAAACTCCTCAATGGAAGAGAAGTCTGAATTTTGTGACACGTATTCATCGTCAATTGGTTTGTCACCCATCAATTTGCCGCGGATCTGAATCATCTTGGTGAGAGTTTCTTCGGAAACTTCTCCCCAGGTAATGAAGTCTTTGCTCTTTTGGAGCATTCCTTTCATGACCGCGTTTTCTGGAATGACGACACAGTGATTGACCCGAGTAAGACGGAGCATACTCATGGTGTCTTCAATGTCTTTGTTGATCTTTTTGTGTCCACGAACCCTGATTACTGCAAATGCCATGTTAATCACGCTCCTCTCTGTTGAACGTCTTCGGGAGTGATAACGTCCTGGTGGATCTGCGCGGGTCCGCTGATGATCTTGAGCGCTTTTTCCTGAGCTTCGGAGACACGGATCTCTGAGGTTCTCTTGAGAGCATCAAAGACAGCTAAGGCATAGTTGACCGTGGTTTTTGTGTGTCCACGGGCAAAACCCCAGGAGTCTTTTACACCAGCAAGGTGGAGGATACTCTTAGCGACATCACCGACGGCTAAACCAATTCCCCGGGGAGCAGGTTTGAAGGTAACTTCAACGGAACCTGATTTACCAGAGATGGTAAAGGGCAGAGAGTGTGCTGAACCGCAGCCGCATTCCCATGAACCGCAGCCCCTCTTAATTTCAATTATGTTCAATTTCGCATTATCGATAGCCTTACGGATCGTTGGTCCGACCTCTTTTCCCTTAGCACGGCCGATACCAACAAAGCCATCGCCATTGCCGACGACACAAGTTACAGCGAATTTTACTCTGCGACCAGAGTCGGTCATTCTCTGTACCATGTTGAGGTCAAGAACTTCATCTTTAAGATCCGGAAGTAGGGCATCTACGATCTCGGGTTCTCGCAGAGGGAGTTTGGTAGCAAGAGCTTGGCTCATGGTGGTGACTTCACCGCTGAAGACCATTTTTCCTAATCTTGTTTTTGGAGTCCATTCCGCCATCTTAATCAGCCTCCATACGGCTCTTGACTTCCTCGATCATCGCTTCGAGATCGTCACTGATGTGCTTACCTGCAAGTCTGTCCTCGGCGGGAATTACTTCCTCACCATGAGGTATGTCGACACCTGCATCGAGCATCCCTTTCAGAGCAGCGAATAAGTTGCCGCCCTTTACCGGCGTTTTGAGACCGATATCCAATACTGCTTCCTCAACACCATCTTTGACTGCCCTGAGGCCGGCTAAGTAACCGGTTAAGTAAGCAGCTGGCAAGTTTCCAGTAGATGCTGTCCAGCCGAGCTTGGTAAGCTCTCTGGAGTTGGCGGCAGCGAGAACTCTGTCTCCTGTTTCGTCGTAAGCGATGAATTGAATGTAAGTGTTCTTAGCAGACATGCGTACTGCGGCACGCGGCAAGCGTGAACGGAGCAGACGCTGTCTCTGTCTGTAATCAGTTTTGCCTTCCCTTCTTCTGCGGAAAGCTACTCTGTATCTTGGACCGGTTGCCATTTACTGTTCCTCCTCTTGTAAATATCCAGAGGCTTTCATGTGTGACAACAGGTGGTTACGGCTCTTAAACTGGCCTCCTTTTGCTTTCCGATAGAACAAACGGTAGGTCTGTTTGGAAATTTTTCCTGTGTCTCTTAATTCTCTCAGTTCAGCTCTGATCGGACGAATGGTCTGAATCCAGCGTCTCTTTTTGGGAGATCTGGCACCAGACTTTCCCTTTCTGCTTCCGGGTCCACGCTGTCTGCCTTTCTTGCGCTGAGCAAGGTTGTGGCGGATACGACCGCGGGAGTTACCCCTGACAGGGAGGGCTTTGATCGTGCCGGACTCAATTGCTGTCCTGATATCTGCACGGGTGATTGCATCGGATAGTTCCTCGATTTTGTTAGGGTCTATCCAGACACGGTTGACTCCGCATCCCAGAATCTCGGCGGCCATGCGTTTTTGGTTTTTAAGATCCATGTTTACACCGTCCTGTTTAATACTCGGATGCCGAGTGTGTCTGCTTTTGCTTGAATAGCCATTCTCTTCTTGGCACCAACGCTGCCACCGATTCTGACTGCTTCAACCGCGGGGTTGATAGCGTCGAGGTCTTCGGGTTTCCAGATTAAGACTTCTTTGAAGCCCGAGGGGTGGAGTCCACGAACATCGCGGGGACCGCGGTATCCGATACTGACGACGTTAGGCCGATACTTAATGTGACAGCGCATCTTGCTGTGCATACCCTTAGGGCGTCTCCATTTCTTGCCTAAGCGGGAGAAACGGAACCATTCCTGACGGTAGAAATTAATGCGCTGGTGATTCATAGAGTAACGAAGGTCGAGCAATTCTTTGGTGCGGCCGTCGAGTTCCGGCTTTTTCTTGACGACATAGTCGCCGGTTTCAACAACCTGGGACTCAACAACTTCGGCTTCAACAGCCTGCTGTTCCTTATCTTTCTTACTCATTGGCTCACCTTCTTTCCTTTGGAAGTAATGTAAATTCCATCCTGGAACACTCTTGGGTCGTAGCCCCAGATGTGGGTTGCCCGTTCAATGTTAGCAGCTGTCTGACTGACGGCTTCAAGGTTGATGCCGCTAATCGTCACATCTGCGCCTTTGACCTGGACTTTGACATCAGGATAGATTTTAGCAGTACGTGGGGAACGCTCTCCAATGAAATTCTCAATGATAAATGTGTCTCCCTTGATGGAAGTCTTCATTGGGAAGTGAGAGTAGACGATCTTCATCTCGTACTCAAATCCTTCAGTCACACCTTCGATCATGTTGCGCAGGTGGGAAGCAAAGGTACCGACCATGGCCTTGTCCTTTACTTTCGGGAATTTGCAGCTGACGATGAGGTTGTTACCGTTAAGGGTGACTTTGGTCTTGGGATTGAAGAAATCTCTTTCCAGTTTGCCCTTGGGTCCGGTAATAGTTACGACCGCTGCCTCACTGACGGAAGCGCTGACGCCACTGGGTAATTCGACTATTTGTTCAATAATACCACTAAGTGTCATTTCTTTCCCTCAGTATACATAGGCCAGGAGTTTACCGCCGACACCCATTTCTTTGGCCTTTGCATGGCTCACTACACCAGCGGTAGTAGTGAGGATGAGGACACCAAAGTCCTGAGCCGGTAGATACCTGGACTCGAAGCGTTCTAAGTCATTCTTTTGCACTGAGTGCCTGGGCTTAATTACACCGCAGTCGTTGATTTTACCATCCAAGCTGATTTTGAATACGCCAGCTTTGCCGTCTTCGACGAACTCAAACTGGTTAATGTATCCGTATTCCTGCATAACTTTGAGGACTCTTCCGATTAATTTGGAAGAGGGGCGGATAGTACATTCACTCTTACCAACTGAGGCTGCGTTTTTGATGGTCGACATTGCGTCGTTAAGTGGATCGCTTTGCATTTACATCACCTCAGCTATATTTTTTAAATCCGATTTCTGGTGCAATCTCACGGAAGCATTGCCGACAGACATGCATGCCATAGCGGCGCACGATTCCGCGCTTCCTTCCGCAACGCTGGCAGCCCTTCTTTCGTCCGAACTCTTTCTTTGTCTTCACTCGACCACCTCAACGTTGTATTGGGTTTTCATGAAATTGATGGCCTCGTCCCTGGTAACACGGTGCTGTGCTGGGACTTTCTTGGGCATAATATGCCGCTTGGACACGCGGTAGCCTGGTTTCATGAAGACCACGCTGATGTCCATTCCAAATATTCCGATTTCAGGATCGTATTTCATACCCTCAAAATCGGTGTAATCGGTGATACCAAAGGACATGTTGCCCTCTTTGTCGAAAGAGTAGACGGCTACTTTTCCTTCCCTGATAGCCAGGGCTTTGGTAAGGAATTGTGAAGCAGCTTCTCCTCTGAGAGTAACTTTACATCCGATTGGCATTCCATGCCTAACACCCAAGTCACGGTTGGTGACTTTGGCGGTTGTAATCACCGGTTCCTGTTCGGTAACCATCTGGAGAACTTTCTGTGCTTTGTTTAAACGTTCTCCGGCTTCACCGACGCCGATGTTGACAACGACTTTTTCAATACGAGGTACACACATGACTTCGCTGCTCATAGAACTGCCTCCTCAGGCAGCGCGATCTCGGAAGTTTTGTTTCCGACAATGAACACGTTGCATTTTGTGGTGTACTTGCCGTCTGTGAACTTGACTAAGTTTTCAGAAGGCAGTCTGGTAATCTGATATTCCTCAACAGTGGCGATGTTGCCGACGTTGGCACCGGATGTGATTAAAGCGGTGTTGCCCTTTTCGAGGGAGTAGGCAGCGAGGATTTTCTGTTCAGGAATGGTAATCTTTAAAACGTCCCCGGTTTTGTATTCATTGGCATCCAGGATGATGTTTCTGCCGTCGTGGAGATTTAACTGGGTTTTGCCACCGGTAACGGTTTTCTTGTTCTCGATGCGGCATAATTTCCAGTTTGCGTCTTCAGCGGAGACCTTTACCATCTGCAGTTTGCCCCTCTTGTCGAGGACCATGCGGTAGTAAGCGTTAATCTGCGGCAGGGCGAGAACGTCCATGAGACCAATGCTCTGTTTAGGAGAGCGGACGGTCTTGCCGTCAAGTTTTAACATCTTTTTCTGCAGCATGAGACGGACTTCTTTAGCAGTCTCAGCCAGACCCAGCATGTCTCTCATAACCACAGTTACCGGAATACCCTCTTCAATTGCGTGGGCACCGGGAGAGGGTTTTGTAATCCAAGTAGAGGTTTTCCTCTTTACCGGCCAGCTCCTGGGCGCGGTCAATCTTTTCATTTCGTTACTCATTGTGAAACCTCCTTTGTCTTGGAGAGACTCTGTTTACGCAGAGGGTCAGACAGGTTAAGTTTGGTAATTTCAACATTGGAAGCGTGGATTGGACGCGCTACCAGGGTACCATCAGCTTTAGCGATGGTGATGCCCTCGATTACGATCCTGCCGCTCCGGGTGTCGACCCCTGTAACTTTTCCTTCGACATCAACGACGTCTTCGTCACCACGCATGACTCTCACTACGTCACCTTTGACGACCTGGACAGCGTGGATGCTGAGATCCTTGCGGAGTTCGTCACTGAGGTGCGCGGAGACCATCTTTCTGCGAATGTGAGCAGGTGCGTTGTAGAAGGCCTTTCTCTGTTTACGGGCTTTGTTACTCTGTACCATATTTGTCACCTCAGATGATCGTGGAGGCTGTGGCGGCAATACGAGGCCATCTTTCGGCGGCTTCTCTTGCGACAGGCCCTTTGATATCTGTACCTTTAGTCTCGCCTTCCTCCGTAGTGATGACGGCGGCGTTGTCTTCAAAGGAAACCATCAATCCATCAGCCCGGCGGAATGGCCTGCGCTGGCGGACAATGACTGCATAGACAACCTGACGTCTCATTTCAGGAGTACCTTTTTTCACGGACGCGATAACTATGTCACCAACACCTGCCTTAGGATACCTGCGGCTTGTACCGTGGTACCTAGGAACTGTGATGATCGCGATCGTTTTAGCGCCCGTGTTGTCGATAACGTTGAGCACGGTTCCAGTTTGGACTCCGTGTGTCTGTTTGCCGGCAATACCTTTCATGTCATTACCTCTTTTCAACGATCACGAAAGAGACAGTCTTACTCAACTGGCGGCATTCCATGATTTTCACATGGTCACCGACTTTCACATCCAAACAAGGAGGATTGTGTGCCGAGTAACGGCTGGTTCTCTTTTCATATCTTTCATACTTCTCTACATAATTCAGATAGTTACGCTCCACCACCGCAGTTTTGCCCATCTTTGTTGAGACGACAACCCCTTCGATGATCTGGCCTCTGAGTGAAAGCTCGCCGTGGAATGGGCAATGCTTATCGCTGCAGGTAGCCTCTGGAGATTTAACATCGATTCCGATATCCTTGACTTCGTTAGCCATTGGGATCACCTTATTTTTTTAATCCGATCCTCAGGTCGGTACTGGATCTCCGATCCATGAATCAGGACAGATTCGCCCTGGTATGTGAACAGGAATTCGCTGTGCGCTTTGGGAACGATTACTTCCCTGTCGCCTTTGTGGATGGTGAATGTATTCTTTGATTCATCGACGATCTTACCGCAGAAATGTCCGCAGCCAGATGACTGAATCTCTACATTCATACCAATGAATTCCGACCTCATGAGATTCCTCTTATTCACTTTCATCTTACGTCCGTTTTGAAGCCCATCTGTTCGAGGACTTCCTTAACCTTCTTCTTATGGTCGCCCTGAAGCTCGATACGTCCTTCTTTGACCGTACCGCCGGCAGCACATTTGCTTTTCAGTTTTTTAGCGAGATCGTCCATATCGATATCATTCTCGTCGATACCTTCGACGACAGTGACGATCTTTCCGTAACGTCTGCTATCGGTGCTGATTCTGACAGTTTGCTGCTCGCGTGCGATTTCTTCACACATGCACAGCTCTTTGGGCAGCCCACATACCGGACAAATTTCTGCCATTAGTGCTTCTCCTCCTCCTTCTGGATGGTTTGGATCCTAGCAATGTTTGTCCTAAGGGCTCTGATTTTTCCGGGGTTGGCGGGAGCACCACCCATGGCGGCAGTCCCACGTTCGTGCATTAATTCGCCTCGGAGTTCTGCTAGTGTTTTGGACCGCTCTTCAGCGGTCATTTCCCGGATCTCTGAAGTTCTGAGAAGAGCCATTACTGCTCACCCTCCTGATTTTCAGCTTCGACCACGGGTTCTTCTGCCTCAGCGGGTGCCTCTGGTTCAGCGGCAGGCTCTTCGACAGGTTCTTCCACAGGAGCGGCTTCACTCTTGAGTTCGACCGGGCGGAAATCGTCCTTCTTCTCCATGAGGGAAGCAAGTTCTGGGAACTTTTCTGCTGCTTCGACTGGTGAGGTTACATCAATCTCGTCAGGCAGTTTGCTGTTGGGGCGCATAATTTCTACAGTGACACCAATGACACCGGGTTTGAGTTTAGCTACAGCGTAGCCTTTGTCAACATCCTGGAGTTTTGGTTCTCCGCAGAACTTAATGTAGCCTTCTTTGAATTTTTCAGTTCTGTGTCTCTGACCGGTAAGTTTACCGGCGATGATGATGTGGCAGCCTCTGGCTCCGTTGTCCATCACACGGCGGATGGTGGAGTGGCCTGCTCTTCTGAAGTGCCAGCCGCGCTCTAAAGCGAAGGCCAGCTTTTCAGCCATAATCTGAGCGTTGAGGTTAGGGTTATCAACTTCCTGTACCTCGACCTGGGGGTTATCGAAATTGAAGTCGTCTTCAATCGCCCGGGTGAGGTTTTTAATTGCTGCCCCACGACGGCCGATGATGATGCCCGGACGCTCGGTAATGAGGGTGACTCTGGTACCCATAGGAGTACGCTGAACGTCTAAACCTCCGAAACCGGCTCTGGTGACTTCCTTCATCAAGTATTCTTTGAGAAGGACCCTGCGGGTATTCTCAGCGATGAATTTCCTTTCGCTTGCCATGTTCACTCAACCTCCTCAAGAATTACTTCGATGTTTACCGATTGATGATTCCACTGGGTGCTGCGACCGTGGGCCCGGGGCATGTAACCGGGAATAGTGCGGCCTAAGCTGGCGGCAATGACTTTGACTTTCATGTTGTCGGCGTCAAGGCCTTTGTATTCAGCGTTGTGCTTGGCACTTTCCAAGACGGCTAAGATGGCCTTGGCAGATTTCTTAGGGTATCTACCAGGTCCAACACCGGGTTTGTGGGCCACACCAGAGTTGTAGCGACCGAAAGGCACAGGCCTCTTGAGGTCGATTACTTCTTCCAACATCTGGATGGCGACGTTTACTTTCTTGCCTCTGAGCATGCGGCAGATTTCCCTGGAATCTTTGGGCGAAATCGGCAGTTCTTTGCCGATTGCTTTGGAGGTTACATCAGGGTTAGCATATTGTGTATATCCAGCCATTTGATCCACCTCACTTCAGCGGCAAGAACTTGGAACCTCTGGTCGCACCGACACCAGGTCCGGAGTGCTTGACATCTCCTCTCGTCATGCTGAATTCACCAGTGAAGTGTCCGATCATCTCGGGCTTGATTTCAAACTCGATGAATTCTTTGCCATTGTAAACAGATACTCTCTTACCGACAAACTGGGGGATAATCGGAACATCACGGCGGTGAGTTCTGATGACTTCTTTGTCACTGGTTCTCAGTGTCTCAAAAGCAATGCTCTGTTCGTCGTTCATTCCTCTGCCGAGAGTCCTGCGAATCCTGCAGGGCAGCAAAGAGACCATTTCGTCGAAAGGCATCTCGAGGAGTTCTTCCATGGTGTATCCACGGTAGGTGAACTCTTTCTTCCTGCGGGCAGTGATGCCTCCCTTCTTCTTACGCTGCTTTCTGCGTGCGGATTTTGGATTGCCATATTTAGTAGCTTTTGCCATACGAATCACTTCCTCCTTCTCTTAGGAGACAGGCGTCCTACCTTACGTCCAGGAGCAGCGTTCCTACTTACTGTGCTCGGCTTACCCACGTGTGGGTGACCTCCACCACCATGAGGGTGGTCGACAGCGTTCATGGCGATACCTTTCACCTTGAAATAGGCCTTACTCTTGCTGCGGTATGCGTGATATTTGTTACCTGCTTTAGCGAATGGTTTTTCTTTCAAACCACCGCCGGCAACGATACCGATGGTTGCACGGCAGCGGGGGTCGAAAGTTTTGAACTCACCAGAAGGCATCAACAGCACAACTTTGTTGCCTCTGCTGACGACGGTGGCGGATGTTCCGGCTGTGCGCACGAATTTGCCTCCGTCTCCTGGCTGTCCTTCAACGTTGTAAACGAAACTTCCTTCAGGAACGCTTGAAAGTGCGACAACGCTGCCCGGCATGCGGTTGGGGGCGTTGTTGCCATAAGTGACTTCGTTACCAACCATCATTCCTTCAGCTGCGATCATGAGGACTTTTTCGCCGTTGAAATCAACTTTGGCGAGCGGTCCGTTCCTTCCAGGGGCATGAATGAAATCTTCGATCTTGCCGGTAGAGGCATCCAATCTTGGGTACCTGATTTCACCGACGTGCCTGTGGCTTGGGGAGCGATATTGCGATCCTCCGCGACCACGTCTCTGTTGTCTGAGTTGCTTACCCATAATATCCCTCAGAACACTCCTATTCTCATGCCGATGTCTTCTGCCGAGTAGCCCTCAGCGAGTTTAATCGTAGCACGCTTTCCGTTCTTGGTGATCCTTGTCCACACTTTCTCGACTTTCACTTCAAAGTTGGCTTCAAAGTCTTCTTTGATCTGTGCTTTGGTGGCGTCCCGGCGGACAAGGAATTCGATTTTGTTACCGTCTTTGAACTTCTGGGTGGGGGTTCCGCTCATGAAGTTCATGGTTTTTTCTGTAACATATGGATGAATTAAAACTGAGTCTCTGGCCATGTTTACCAGCCTCCAGTTTGTTCGAGTGCAGACTCAGTAAAGACTGTCAAACGACCTGCGGCGCCGCCCGGAGCGAGCTTGCCGGCACTGAGACCGCTGGTACAAACGACTTCCACACCAGGGAGGTTGTTGACACCTTTGAAGATCGGGGCTTCTTTTTCAGAAACTACTACCAAGATGCTTCTGGGGGTGCGGTATTTCCTGCCTCTCATCTTACCTCTGCCGGCACGGATTTTCTTGCCTTCTTTGGCTCTGATGAGGTCGTCGTATACGCCCAGACTCTCGAAAACAGCGATGGCTTCAGAGGTGCTGGCGATCTTTTCAAAGTCATTTTCTACAACCAAAGGAAGAGTGACGTTCTCGTCAAAGCGGTGTCCCCTGTTCTTGACGATTTCAGGGTTGGCGACAGCAGCGAGAGCTGAGAGCTTAGCGAGCTGCTTTTCCTTGCGGTTGACTTTCTTAGAATAATCTTTCTCAGGCTTTGGTGGGAAAGCTCTTCTTCCGCCCACGTTGTTAGGGGATTCAGCGGCTTTGTTACCCTGAGTAAGTCTTTGGACACGGGAAGTTCCACGGCCTTTTCCCCACTGAGAAACTGCGTGTCTCATTCCGGCCTTTTCGCTAGGTCCGTAAGGCTGGCGCTTGTTGGCTAATTCAGCAACAACAGCTTTGTGAATGAGATCGGGGCGGTACTCGGTAGAGAATGCTGCGGGGAGCTCCACACTTTTGACGGTTTTTCCGTCGACTGAATATACATTTACACTTGCCATTTAGTTCAAGCCCCCTGCTTGGATTCTGTTGAGATGTAAACGAGTTCGGGTGCATCTCCAGATACTTTCGTAGGCCTTACTGGATCTCTGAGACGGATCAGTCTCTTGGTTGGACCGGGTACAGAACCGTGGATGAGCAGGTAGTTGTTACGGACGGATCCGTAGTGAAGGAAGCCGCCCTTGGGGTTGACTTCTTCGCCGCTCTCTCCGATTTTAATAATGCGCTTGTTGAATTCTGTACGCTGGTGGTAACCCATCTGACCAGACTGCGGGACGGTTGGTAAAACCATTCCTGGTCTCTTGGGACCAAGGGTACCGATCATTCTGCGGTGCTTGGAGTTCTTGTGAGACAGAAGCTTAACTCCCCATCTCTTAACTGCTCCCTGGAAACCCTTTCCTTTGGTTACCGCGGCAACATCAACAAGGGCACCGTCTTTTACAAAATCAGCAATAGTAACTTCTTTGCCCAGAATTTCTTTCGCGTAGGCAAGTCTCTCATCAATTGTTCCTCCGCCAACGCGGGTTTCCATCAATTCAGGAACTTTTTTAGGAACACCAGTTACCAACTTGGGCTGGGTGTAAGTAAGTACCCTGACATCAGCGATGTCTTTCTCGGCAAGCTTGGCCCAGGCTCCCTCAGCATCATAGTTCTTCGGGATAGGTAAGCGCCTTTTGAGCAGTGCATCAACGGATGGTGCCCATGCTTCGCCCACGGTGCGCAGACCGTAGCGGGTATTCTCATACACTCTAACAGCAGCCACTTTCATTGGTGGCACTTCTAAAACAGTAACCGGGATCTGGATCTCTTGTTTTGCAGTGAGACTTGTTTTGCGGTCATCAACCATGAATGCGTGTGTCATTCCGGCTTTATAACCGGCAAAGCCCTGGAGTTTAGGGCCTTCGCTAATCTCTGGCCAAGAATCTAATCTAGGTGTCTGGCTTACGGCTCTTTTACGTGGCGAATATGCCTTCGAGCCTCTCTTTGGACGTCTTTTATTCGGCATGGTTCTCCCTCTCGTTCATGAGAGAATCCACTCTCTGTTGCTAGCGCCCTCTGATCTAACACGTTGTGTGAGTTCAGCACCTCCGACCGTGGCGCGGTATTCACCCCCCGAGAATGGAAATAGAGGGGAAGTTGGGATGATCAAGCATTGCCCATAGCGTCTGGTCGAACGTCCTCAGCGCGTTCAGCTTACTGTCCGATAAGGCTTCTTATATTTAAAATGTTTGGG
>ULSO01060518.1_pt1 | contig 20334 bp, 19 predicted proteins | sample 1956701 | NCBI WGS metagenome assembly ULSO01 (sample SAMEA4835708, study PRJEB28245) | human gut metagenome | biome: gut microbiome; material: fecal sample | place: Denmark | collected 2008 | reverse complement strand
CAGCCGACGGAAAAATGAAACCGCTGGCCGAGAGAATGAGGCCGCACTCTCTGAAAGATTTCATAGGGCAGAAGCACCTCGTGTCCGAGGGCTCGCTGCTTTCGCGCGCCATAATGGCGGACAAACTGGGCAGCTGCATATTTTTCGGCCCGCCCGGTACGGGAAAAACCACGCTCGCGACCATAATCGCGGAAACGACTCACGGCGCGTTCGCAAAAATGAACGCCGTGTCATCCGGCGTCGCGGAAGCGAAAAAACTCATAGAGGAAGCGCGCGACCGGCTGAAAATGTACGGGCGCCGAACCTATCTGCTGCTGGACGAGTGCCACCGCTGGAACAAAGCTCAGTCCGACTGCGTGCTGTCCGCGATCGAAGACGGCAGTATAATTTTCATAGGTTCCACGACCGAAAATCCGTATGTGTCCATGACCAACGCAATAGTGTCGCGCTGCCGTATATTCGAACTCAAGCCTCTGCGCGACGAAGAGGTCAGGGAAGGGCTGATCAGGGCGATAAAGGACGAAAAGAACGGCTACGGCAAAATGAAGTTAAGCGTCACGGAAGAGGCGCTCGACCACTTCGTGTGGGCGGCGGGCGGCGATCTGCGCAGCGCGTACGGCGCGCTCGAACTCGCCGTACTCACCACTCCGCCTCTTGCCGACGGGACGGTGACGGTGGACGCCAAAGTCGCAGAGCAGTCTTCGCAGAAAAAGCTGCTTTCCGTGGACGAAACGCTGTATTACGATATGCTGTCCGCTTTCTGCAAATCGCTGCGCGGCAGCGCGCCCGACGCGGCGCTGTACTATGCGTTCAGACTTATAGACAGCGGCTGCGACCCCATGCTGATTTTCCGCCGGCTCATGGCGCACGCCGCCGAGGACGTGGGACTTGCCAATACCAACGCGCTCGTCGTTTCCGTCAGCGCCTGCCTGGCATACGAGCGCATGGGCGCGCCGGAAGGGCTTATCCCGCTCACCGAAGCGATAATCTGCGTGTGTACGTCTCCGAAGTCCAACTCCGTAGTCGTCGCGCGCGACGCGGCGCTGGCGTGCGTGCGCAAGAGCGGCGACAGCTTCGTGCCGTATCAGCTGCGCAATTATACCGAGCATTCGCCCAACTGGGACGGAAAGAAATACGTTTATCCGCATGACTACGGCGGATATTACAAACAGCAGTATCTGCCCGACGGCATCAAAGACGAGGTTTTCTACGTTCCGAAAAACGAGGGCGACGAACCGAGAATACGCGAATTCATGGAACGGGTCAGAAAACTGGAAGAGGAGAACGCGAAAAAGAAGAACGGCTGACGGCGGACCGCGCCTCAAACGTTTGCAATCTTTCGCGAAAAAATATATAATTTAACAGATGAACGACAGACAGAAAAGAATACGCAACTTTTGTATAATAGCGCACATCGACCACGGAAAGAGTACGCTTGCCGACCGCCTTATAGAGATGACGGAAACGGTGTCCCAGCGCGATTTGCAGGAACAGCTGCTCGACTCCATGGATCTCGAACGCGAGCGCGGTATAACGATAAAGCTCACGCCCGTGCGCATGTACTATCAAAAGGACGGCGTCGAGTACGAACTCAATCTCATAGATACTCCGGGGCACGTGGACTTTACGTTCGAAGTGTCGCGCAGTCTGCGCGCCTGCGAGGGCGCCGTTCTCGTCGTGGACGCGGCGCAGGGTGTGGAGGCGCAGACGCTTGCCAACGTATACCTTGCGATAGACAACAATCTCGAAATTCTGCCGGTGATAAACAAGATAGATCTTCCGTCCGCCCGGCCGGAAGAGGTTCGCGCCGAGATAGAGGAGGTTGTGGGTATAGACGCATCCGACGCCCCGCTCGTGAGCGCCAAGGAAGGGCTGAATATAGGCGAGGTGCTCGACCGCATAGTGGACAAGATTCCGCCTCCGTCCGGCGATGAGAACGCGCCGCTCAAATGCATTATCTTCGATTCGTATTACGATAACTACAAAGGGGCGGTATGCCTTGTCCGCGTCATAGACGGCGAGGTCAGAGCCGGTACGAAAATCAAGATGATGGCGTCGGGAAGAACCTACGACTGCGTGGAAGTGGGCATCTTCAATCCGAAGCCCGTGCCTGTGTCATCGCTCAAAGCGGGCAACGTCGGCTACATAGCGGCAAGTATCAAGGCTATTGCCGAAACCGCGCCCGGCGATACCGTCACCGACGCGGACAATCCTACGGCGCATCCGTGCGAAGGATACAAGGAAGTGCAGCCCGTCGTTTACAGCGGCGTATTTCCCGCAGACGGCTCGCGCTACAACGACCTGAAAGACGCGCTCGAGCGGCTGAAACTGTCAGACGCCGCGCTGCATTACGAACCGGAAGTATCGGCGGCGCTCGGCTTCGGATTCCGATGCGGTTTCCTCGGCCTGCTGCACATGGAGATAATCCAGGAGCGGCTGGAACGCGAGTACAATCTCGATCTCATAACCACGGCGCCCAGCGTCACGTATCTCGTGCATAAGACCAACGGGGAAGTGCTTACCGTCACCAATCCGTGCAATCTGCCGCCCGTGACCGAAACGGCGTATATCGAGGAGCCTGTGGTTGCTGCGGAAATATTCACTCCGCCCGCATATATAGGCTCTATCATGGAGCTGTGCCAGGACAAACGCGGCGTGTTCGAGGACATGCAGTATCTCGACGCCAACCGCGTGAAGATGAAATACAAAATGCCGCTGTCCGAAATAGTGTTCGACTTTTTCGACGGTCTGAAATCGCGCAGCCGCGGCTATGCCAGCCTCGACTACGAACTTGCCGGATACGCGAAAAGCGATATGGTAAAGCTCGACATCCTGCTTAACGGCGAAGTGTGCGACGCTCTGTCGCTCATAATCCACCGAGATAAGGCTCAGGCGAGGGGAAGGGCGCTTGCCGAGAAACTGAAAGAAGTCATACCGCGCCAGCTGTTCGAAATTCCCATACAGGCGGCCATCGGCGGCAAGATCATCGCGCGCGAAACGGTCAAGGCCATGCGCAAGGACGTGCTCGCGAAGTGCTACGGCGGCGACGTGACGAGAAAAAAGAAACTGCTCGAAAAACAAAAGGAAGGCAAGAAGCGCATGCGGCAGTTCGGCAGCGTGGAAATTCCTTCGGAAGCGTTCATGAGCATACTCAAACTGGATAACGACTGATGAAAATCATCGACATCACAAAGGAACTGTTCTCGACATCGCCGTTTCCGGGCGATCCTGCACCGTCGATGAAACTGGAAAAAACGTTGAAAAAAGACGGTTACAATCTGACCGTCTTTTCGGCATGTGCGCATAACTCCACGCATATAGACGCGCCGTGCCATTTTGTGTCCGGCGGCAGTACTGCGGCAGACATAGAACTCGATAAATGCGTGGGAAAGTGCGTGGTTACGGATAATATAGGCTCTGCAATCGAATATGCGGAGCGCGGCGAAAAGCGTATACTGCTAAAAAACGTGAACGTAACGCCTACCCAGGCGGAGCGGCTTGCAAGCCGCATTCTGCTGCTCGGGATCGAGGGCGAATCTTTCGGATCGGATTCGGCTCCCAGCGCTGTGCACAGAACGCTGCTCGGCGCTGGAGTCGTCCTGCTCGAAAATCTCGACCTTTCCGCAGCGCGGTGCGGCGAGTATTTTCTGTGCGCCCTGCCGCTTAAAATGAAAGGCAGCGACGGCAGCCCGGTGCGGGCGGTGCTGATTGAGGAATGAAGAAGCTCGGAGTATACATTCACATACCGTTCTGCAACCGCAAATGCACGTACTGCGATTTCGTGTCCGGCGTTTATTCCGATGACGTCAAACGCGCGTACTTTAATGAGCTCGATAAAGAAATACGAGCCTTCGATTTCACCGGCTACGCCGTCGATTCCGTATATTTCGGCGGCGGCACCCCTTCGTCCGTGCCGTCCGCATATATCGCCGGCGCACTCGATTGCCTGCGTTCGGCGGCGCGCACGGAAGACGGCTGCGAAATAACCGTAGAATGCAATCCGGAGTCGCTTACGGGCGATAAGGTCGCGGATTATGCCGCGTGCGGCGTCAACAGGCTGAGTATCGGACTGCAATCGGCCACCGACAGCCTGCTCGAACGTATCGGCCGCCTACATACGACGAACGACTTCGTCAGGGCGCTGGACGCGGCGCAAAGCAGATTCGATAACGTTTCCGCGGATATAATGCTCGGTCTGCCCGGCCAGACGTCCGCCGACGTCGTCCGCGCAGTGAAACTGCTCGCGGGCAGAAACCTGTCGCACGTTTCGGCGTACGCGCTGAAAGTGGAGGAGGGCACTCCTCTTGCTGCGAGCGGATATACGCCGGACGAGGATTATTCCGCCGAACTTTACGAAACCGCGGCGGATATGCTGCTCGGGTACGGATACCGCCGCTACGAAGTCAGCAATTTCGCGTTTCCGGGCTTCGAGTGCCGGCACAATATGCGGTACTGGACGCGCGGCGAGTACCGCGGTTTCGGCGTGGCGGCGCACTCGTTCGTGCGCGATACGCGTTTCTGTAATACGTCTTCGTTGGACGATTATCTGCGCGGCGTGCGGACGACTGACAGCGAGTACATCCCGCCCGACGGCAGAGAGGCCGCTGAGGAAACGCTGATGCTGGCGCTGCGTACCGCGGACGGGCTCGACCTTGCCGGATACCGGGACAGATTCGGCACCGATCCGGAAAAAGAAAAACGGGAGGTTCTGGAATACCTGGACGGCTATGTCGAAATTGCGGGCGGCCGTCTGCGCCTTACGGATAAGGGATTTTATGTGATGAACGAAATAATCGTCCGTCTGCTGTCGGACTGAGAAAACGCGCTTTTGATAAAGCGCGTTTTAAAATTTAATCCGTAAAGCATATTAAAACTGTTGACAACATAGGATATATTGTATATAATCAATATATACAATATGAACGGAGAGGAAAATGCAGTTATCGATAAGCAACTCCTCCGACAAGCCGCTGTACGAACAGCTGTACGTGCAGATAAAGAGCAAAATAATGTCGGGAGAACTGAAAGAAGGCGAGGCTCTGCCCACGATCCGCAGTCTTGCCCGGGCGCTTAAAATCAGCGTCATTACCACGTCGCGGGCCTACGGCGATCTGGAAAGGGACGGGTATATCAATACCGTCGTGGGCAAGGGCAGTTTCGTCGCGGCGCGTAACGAAGAGCTTTTCCGCGAGGAAAACCTGCGGCGCATGGAAGAAAAATTAAGCGAGGCGGTGGAGATCGCGCGTATGAGCGGCATAAGCGACGGCGAAATCCGCGGCGCGCTCGATCTGCTGCTCGGAGATTGAATCTATGGATATACTGAAAATAGAAAACGCAACCAAAAGATATAATGACTTCCTGCTCGACAACGTGAGTTTTACGGTGCCGGGAGGCAGCGTGGTCGGTTTCGTCGGGGAAAACGGCGCGGGAAAGAGCACGACGCTGAAAGCGATCTCCGGACTGGTGCGGCTGGACGGGGGCAGAATCGAATGCTTCGGCAAAGACGTGCGCACGCTGACCGAAAGTGAGAGATCGCGCATAGGAACGGTGCTCGACGACGCATGTCTGCCCTCGTCGGTCAGGCTAAAGGACGTCGGCACGATAATGGCGGGCATGATGAAGAACTGGGATTCCGCCGCATACGCCGCGCTTCTGAAAAAATTCGGGCTGTCGGATGCGCTCATGGTCCGCGAGCTTTCCAAGGGAATGCGCATGAAAGCGGCGATTGCGGTGGCAATGTCGCATCATGCCGATCTGCTGCTGCTCGACGAGGCGACGAGCGGACTCGATCCGGTTGCGCGCGACGAAATACTCGATATGCTGTACGAGTTCGTGGACGGAGAAAACCGCGCCGTGCTCGTTTCGTCGCATATCGTTGAGGATCTGGAAAAAATCTGCGATTATATCGTATTCATTCACAAGGGACGCATCGTGTTCGTCAAATCCGCCGACGAACTGCGCGAAGAATACGGTATAGTGTCGGCGGACGAAACCGTCCTGCGCGCATTGCCGCGTGGCGCGGTACTGAAAGTGCGGCGCACGCCGTATTCGACGGCCGCGCTCGTGGACAGACGGTTGTGCGGGCTTGCGGCGGAACGTGCGGGCATAGACGAAATCATATTGTTTTATGCGAAAGGAGAGGACTTATGAAAGGTTTGCTGATAAGAGAATTCGCGGTGCTGAAATCGACGCTGCTCTGGTACGCGCTCGTGTTTGCCGTGCTGTTCGTCATAGGAGCCGTACTCGGCAACGAAGGTTTCTTCCTCGGCGTCGGCGCCGTAGCTTCGGTGTCGCTGCCCGCGGTATCGGTAGCCGCTGACGAAAAAGAACAGTGGCTGAAATTCGCGCTCTCAGGCGGATGTTCTCCGACCAAACTTGCGGCAAGCAAGTACATCATTCCCGGAATGGCGGGTGTGCTTGTCTGCGGCCTGACCGCGCTGATATTCGCGCTGATGCCGGATAACGAAATGTCGTGGTCGATGGTGCCGCTGACCTTTACGTTCGCTTTCGTCCTTCTTGCCGTCATGGTACCGCTTTATGTGAAAGTCGGGATAGAAAAGGGGCGGCTTATAGGTATGATTTGTCTCGTCGCCGTAATCGCCGGAACGGTGGCGCTGTTCGGAGTCGTCGATACTTCTTCCGCGTCCGGAGTGATCGATATCCTCGCATACTGTTCTCCCATTCTCGGCGTCGGATTTACCGCGGGTTCGGTACTCGTAACGGCGAAAATAATAGCGGATAAGGAATTCTGATAAACCTCGCCGGCTGCTGCGTGTCCCCGGGCACTCCCGGGGATTTTTTTATGCGCGAATTTTCGAAAAACCGGCATAAAATCGTTGACAAACGAAAATACTTGTGGTATGCTTTGTTAGCAATCGGAAGCAATGAGTGCTAATGCTCGGAACTTTCGGGTGCTAAACGAACGATATGGCACTGAGCGAAAGAAAAGAGAAGATAATCCAGGCGGTCGTGGACAGTTATATCGACAGCTGCGAGCCGGTATCCAGCGCGGATATCCAGGCCAATTATCTTCCTGCGCTTTCGACGGCCACCATCCGCAACGAGCTTGCCGCTCTGGAAGAGATGGGTTACCTCGACCAGCCGCACACTTCGGCGGGGCGCGTACCGACGGCGGACGCTTACAGGCTGTACGTTCGGAAGCTTATGCCTCACCGCGAACTTACGGTGGGCGAGCTGGATATCGTCAGGAAGTATTTCGACAAGAAGATAACCGAGATAGACGACGTACTGCGCTCGACGGCGAAGGTCATCAGCGAGATAACGCATCTGACCGGTGTGGCGTACGTGCAGAATATCGGCAGCGCGGTCATCCGCAGCGTCAAGATCGTCAAACTGACCGAAACGCTCGCCATAGTCATTATCTTCACTAATCTCGGCGTGCTGCGCGATTCCACCGTCACCATTTCCGGAGACCTTCCAGAAGAGTACTACGATTCGGCTTCCGGGTTCATAACCGGCGCGTTTTCCGGACACAGTATCGAAGAGGTGTGCAATCCCGAACCGATCATAGAAAAGGTAAAAGACGAATTCCGCGCAGTGTTCGACACTATAATAGAGATACTGAAAGGGTACATGGCGGACGAGGACAGCCGCGGAATCGTGCTCGAAGGCAGTTCCAAACTGCTCGACCAGCCCGAATATTCCAACGTGACCAAGGCCAAAGCGATGCTTGCGATGCTTGAATCCAAAGAAAAACTCGCGCCGGTGCTGGGCGGCGACGTGGGGCTGACGATTAACATAGCTCCCGACGGCGGCGACAATCCCGAATGCGCGGTCGTGACGGCGGACATAACATCGCACGGCGTGAATATAGGCAAAGCGGGGGTTATCGGTCCGATACGTATGGACTATTCCAAAATAGTGTCCGTGCTCGATTATATAGGAAAGACGATCAGCGAGCTTCCCGTGGGCAGGACGGATAAAAACGACAAGGAGAGCTGACAATGGCAGACGAAACGGAAAAGGAAATTCCGGCAAAGCCCGAAGAAGCGGAACCCGCGGCGGCTGCGGCTCCGCAGGCGGGAGCGCCCGACGAGAATGCGGAAAAGATCGCAGAACTTTCGGCGGAGATTACCGACCTGGAAAACCGTCTTTCGGCCGCGCTGGCGGATAAGGACCGCGAAACGGTGCGCGCCAAGGATATTAACGGTATGTACGTGAGGCTGCAGGCCGATTTCGACAACTACCGCAAACGTACCAACGAACAGCTTAAAAAAGCCAAGGACGCCGGCGTAGCGGACGCGATGACCAAGGTTATTCCGGCGCTCGACGTCATCGGGCAGGCGCTTCAGATGATAACGGACGAAAAGGTCGCCGAAGGCGTGCGCATGATAGAGCGCCAGCTCTGCGACGTGCTCGCCGGATTCGGAGTGACTGAGATTCCCGCGCTCGGCAAGCCGTTCGATCCCGAGCTTCACAACGCCATACTGCAGGTGGAAGCGGAAAAACCGGAAGCGGCCGGAAAAGTCATAGAAGTGTTTCAGAAAGGTTACGCGATGGGCGACAGGATACTGCGCCACAGCGTGGTCAAAGTGGCGCGCTGACGCGCGGATAATCAAAGAATTCAATTTTCGGAGGAATACAGACAATGGGCAAAATCATAGGCATAGACCTCGGTACCACGAACTCGTGCGTCGCCGTTCTCGAGGGCGGCGAACCCACGGTCATAACAAACTCGGAAGGTTCGAGAACGACTCCTTCCGTCGTCGGATTTTCCAAGGACGGAGAGCGTCTCGTCGGGCAGGTGGCAAAGCGTCAGGCTGTCGCCAATCCCGAAAATACGGTAAGCTCCATAAAGAGAGATATGGGCACCAATAAGAAAGTGAAGATCAACGGCACCGACTATTCGCCGCAGGAGATCTCCGCAATGATCCTGTCCAAGCTCAAACAGGACGCGGAGGCGTATATCGGAGAGCCGGTGACGCAGGCGGTCATCACCGTGCCCGCATACTTCACCGACGCGCAGCGCCAGGCGACCAAGGACGCGGGCAGAATAGCCGGACTCGAAGTGCTCAGAATAATCAACGAGCCTACGGCCGCGGCGCTGGCATACGGCCTCGACAAGGGCGGCGACGACAACCATAAGATTTTCGTGTTCGACCTCGGCGGCGGTACTTTCGATATATCCATACTCGAAGTGGGCGACGGCGTCTTCGAAGTCGTTGCCACGGCCGGCGATAACAGACTGGGCGGCGACGATTTCGACCAGAAGATAATCGATTATCTGCTCGAAGAATTCAAAAAAGAAAACGGAATTGATCTCAAAGGCGACAGAATGGCGATGCAGCGTCTCAAAGAGGCTGCGGAGAAGGCAAAGATCGAACTGTCGCAGCTGCAGAAAACGCTTATCAGCCTGCCGTTCCTGTCCTTCGGTCCTTCGGGTCCCATCAACTTCGAATGCGAACTTACGCGCAGCAAGTTCGATGCGCTGACCGCAGATCTCGTCGACAGGACGATTAAGCTCAGCCGTCAGGCGCTTTCGGACGCGGGCATGACCGTTAACGACGTGCAGAAAGTCATCCTCGTCGGCGGCTCCACGCGTATCCCCGCGGTGCAGGAAGCCGTCAAGAAGCTGACCGGCAAGGAGCCTTTCAAGGGCATCAACCCCGACGAATGCGTCGCTATCGGCGCCGCTATACAGGGCGGCGTGCTCGGCGGCGAAGTCAAGGACGTGCTGCTGCTCGACGTTACTCCGCTTTCGCTCGGTATCGAAACGATGGGCGGTATATTCACCAAGATAATAGAGCGTAACACGACCATACCCACGAAGAAATCGCAGATATTTTCGACGGCTGCCGATAACCAGCCTTCCGTCGACATCCACGTCCTTCAGGGCGAGCGCGAAATGGCCGCTGACAACAAGACCATCGCCCGTTTCGAGCTCGGAGGCATCCCTCCCGCACCGAGAGGCGTGCCGCAGATCGAAGTCACGTTCGATATCGATGCCAACGGCATAGTGCACGTGTCCGCTAAGGATAAAGGCACCGGCAAGGAGCAGAGCGTTACGATAACCGCTTCCTCCAACCTCAGCGAGGAGCAGATACAGAACGCTATCAAGGACGCCGAGAAGTTTGCTGCCGAGGACGGCAAGAGAAAAGAGCTTGTGGAAACCAAGAACAAAGCGGACGCCCTCATATTCTCCATCGAAAAATTCTTCAAGGAAAACGGCGACAAGGTCGATCCCGCAGAGAAGGAAGATCTCGAAAAGGAGATGGAGAAAGTCAAGGAAGTGCTTAAGGGCGACGACGCGGACGCGATAAGGAACGCGGTCGACGAGCTTTCCAAGAAGTCCAACGACGTGTTCACCAAGCTTTATCAGCAGTCGGCGGCTCAGGGACAGAACGGAGACGTTCCTCCTCAGCAATAAATAATATTTGAAAGGAATATTAAGGAAAGTCCGTGGAGAGCGGGCTTTCCTTAATATATGTTTGCTTATGAAATACAGACAGGTTACCGTAAAAGTGTCGCACGACGAAACCGATCTCGCTTCGTACGCCATGATAGAAGCGGGCAGCGAAGGCGCGAGCGTCGCCGACGGCGCGGACGTAAGGGAAGTGCTGGAGGCAAAAAGCAACTGGGATTATTACGACAGCTCGCTGGACGCCGCGGCTGATTCGGCGGCGTACGTGACGGGCTGTTTCGACGAAAACGCCGACATATCCGGACTCGAGCGCGCGCTGTGCGATTACCTCGGCCGCGCGGTCGAACTCAGCGTGTCGCTGTGCGATTCCACCGACTGGGAAAACGAATGGAAAAAATACTACCGTCCGCTCGATTTCGGCAGGCTTGTGGTTGTGCCCAAGTGGATGGACGGCGAAATGTCGAAACCAAAGATACTCATAGATCCGGGCATGGCGTTCGGTACCGGTCTGCACGAGAGCACGGGCATGTGCATAAAACTGCTGGCAGGGCTCGATCTGCAAGGGAAGACGGTGCTCGACGTGGGGTGCGGAAGCGGTATACTCGGCATTGCCGCGCTGAAACTTGGTGCGAAATCCTGCACGTTTATCGACATAGACGCGCAGGCTGTGGATGCGACGCGTTCCAACCTCGCGCTCAACGGACTGACTGCGGAAGTGATCGAGGGCGATCTTGCGGAAAAGTATAACGGCGTCGCCGACGTAGTACTGGCCAATCTTACGGCGGATATACTGCTTCGCCTGCGCGATGCTCTGCCTGCGGTCACGAGGCACGGAAGCAGTGTGATTGCCAGCGGCATTATCAATGACCGCGCGGATGACGTCCTTCGCGGGTATACGGCTGACGGCGCGTTTGTTCTCGAAACGGCTCTCCGCGAAGGCGAATGGCAGGCATTCCTGCTCGGAAGAAAATGAGAAGATTTTTTGTCGATAAAATAGAGAAACCGCGGCTGCGGCTGACCGGCGAGGAGCATCGGCACCTGGCTGAGGTCCTGCGCGCACGGGTGGGAGACAGAGTGGTGCTCTGTCCCAACGACGGCCGCGATTACGTATACGAAGCCGTGGCGTTCGACCGCAGTTCGGTTACGCTAGAGTATGTCGAGGATATGCCCAATCCCACGGAGCCGGAACTGCGCCTTACCGTTTATGCCGCGCTGCTCAAAGGCGACAAAACGGAGTATGCCGTGCAGAAGCTGACCGAGCTCGGCGCGGCAAAGATCGTACCGTTCGTGAGCGAGTTCACCGTCAAGCGCTCGGAAAAAACGGACAGGCTTGTCCGCACTGCGCACGAGGCGTCCAAACAGTGCGGCCGTGCGCGTCTGCCCGAAATCGGCGACGTGCTGACATTCGAAGAGCTGATACGCACGCTGTCCGGCTACGAGGCAGCGATTTTTGCATACGAAGGCGCGTATGCGGCGGGAAAACGTCTGGACGACGTGCTGACGGGAAACGAAAGGTCTGTCGCGCTGATAGTGGGGCCGGAAGGCGGATTTTCCGAAGGCGAGGTCAATGCGCTTAAAAGCGCGGGATACGAGCCTGTTACACTGGGCAAGCGCATACTGCGCGCCGAAACCGCGGCAGTGGCCGCCGCGGCGGTCATTATGTATGCGGAAGGAGAGTGGCGGTGAAGGTCTGCGTGCTGACGCTGGGATGCAAGGTCAACGAGTGCGAAAGCCGTTCTCTCATTGCCGCGCTGCGAAGCGCGGGCTGTGATGTGACCGAAGAATTGTGTCGCGCCGACAGATATATCATAAATACTTGTTCCGTTACCGGCGAGGCCGACAGGAAGAGCAGACAGGCGGCAGGTAAGGCGCTCCGCGCCAATCCCGACGCTAAGATATATGTCTGCGGCTGCAGCAGCCAACGCGAACCTTCGGCGTATTTGTCGCGTAAAAACGTCGTTTATATCGGCGGAAACGGGAGAAAAAATGATATTTTGCAATATATTATGTCTGACATAATATGCAAACCGACCATATCTGATTTTGCTATCCCGTCGTCTTTCGAAGAAATGGCGCAGCCGGCGCACGAAAAAACGCGCGATTACATAAAGATCCAGGACGGCTGCAACAATTTCTGTTCGTATTGCATCATCCCGTACGTTCGCGGGCGTTCACGTTCCCGTGCGCCTGAGTCCGTGCTGGCCGAGGCGCGCGAGGCGGCGCGGCATACCCGTGAAATCGTACTTACGGGCATAGACGTTTCGTCGTACGGCAGGGACATTGGTTCCTCGCTGACCGAGCTTGTGAGACTGCTCGCGCCGCTGCCTGTGAGAAAGCGGCTCAGTTCGTTCGAATGTACGGTAATCGATCGACCGCTGCTCGAAGCGCTGAAGGAGTCCGGCTTCTGCGATCACTTTCATCTGTCGCTGCAATCGGGTTCCGACGCCGTACTGAAAGCCATGAACAGGCACTATACGACCGCGGAATATCTCTGTAAAACCGAACTTATCCGGGAATATTTTCCGGACGCGGGCATAACCACCGACGTGATTGCCGGATTTCCGTCCGAGACGGAAGAGCATTTCGCGGAAACCTGCGCGTTTGTGCGCCGCGTCGGTTTTTCGGATATGCATGTATTTCCGTACAGCGAGCGCAAGGGTACGCGCGCGGCGGGGATGCCCCAGCTGCCTATGGCGGAGCGGCGCCGTCGGGCGCATATTCTCGGCGAAATTAAGGCTGAACTTAAACGCGATTTTCTGCTTTCGCAGATGGGCAGAACGCTGTCGGTATACTTTGAAGAAGAGTCGGACGGAGAATGTTCGGGCTATGCGAGCAATTACGTCCGCGTTTACGCCGACAAAAGGAGCGGCGAAACGGCCGATATTACCGTAAAAGAATTATACAAAGAAGGAGTCAGATAAAATGAACGACTGTATTTTCTGTAAGATTATGAAAGGGGAGATCCCTTCGGAAAAAGTGTACGAGGACGACGACGTTTTCGTAATCAGAGACATCGATCCGAAAGCGGAGAAGCATTATCTCATGATCCCCAAACGGCATTATAAGACGATCGCCGAAATGACGGACGATGACGCCGCCGCTCTCATTCGCGGCCTGCGCCGTATTCCGGGGCTTGTCGACCGTCTCGGACTTTCCGGCGGCTACCGTCTCGTAATCAACCAGGGCGACGACGCGGGGCAGACCGTTTTCCATCTTCACGTGCACATTCTCGGCGGTCAGCCGCTCGATTTTCCCGATCTGCGTAAATAAACGGTTCCGTACCCGAAAAAACGTTTGACAAAGCGCCGCTGATGTGGTATCATTTTACGGCTGAATCGGAAGATCGGCAAATTCGGCCCGTTCGGGAAAGGCGGTGAAATTCTGTGTCCGTAGTTAAAGTCGGCGAAAACGAGTCGCTCGAGAGCGCTCTCAAACGTTTCAAGAGAAAGTGCCAGAAGGACAATATCCTCGGCGATCTTCGCAAGAAGGAATTTTACGAGAAGCCTTCCATAAGAAGAAAGAAGAAGTCCGAAGCTGCGCGTAAACGCGGCAATAAGGGCTGATAACAAGCCTGCCTGAATCCCGCAAAGATGTTTCTTTGCGGGATTTTGTCATTCCCGATTTATCGCGCGCATAGTATGAGCGCAAAATTTATATGATTTTGACGTATATCGTCTGTTTTCTCCTATGTTTGTCGAACGTATACCCATTTTTCGCGCGCGGTAGTATAATGTCGTCAGAAAGCAACGGAGGCAGACATGAAAAAAGAAATCAGCGAAATCAAAAGACGCGCGCTGCTGGCGAAACAGCGCATGAAAATGGGCTATTGGCAGAAGATGCAGGAGGAGCGCGATCGCATGATGACTGTCACTGCGGACAGTTCCAAACTCAATCTGGCAAGTTCGGTGCGCAAGCGCGAGTACGAGATCGTCAACAAGGTGGCGATGGGCGACGACTTCGCCGAAAAGGAGGAAAAACTTTACGTGAAAGTCCGCGAGATTCTCGACCGCGACGAAAACGTCATGAATCCCATAGGCCAGCTCGTCGACCGCACCGTTTTCGATAAGCTGGACGAGGCTAACAGGCAGCGTTATATTCTCGAACTGTCGGCAATAATCCGGGAACTGCGCGAGCGCTATTACAAAGAAAAAACCAAATACGTTTGACTTATGCGCTTTAGTGTGCTAAACTGTTTTCATACTTAAAACGTATTAACGGCGCACGGAGCGTAATATGAACAGCAAACTGAAAAACGAACATACCGACTGCTTTTACCGCGCTGTTCTCGGACTGCGCAATCTCGACGAATGCTATGCGTTTTTCGAGGATATATGCACGGTTTCCGAGATACAGGCGATGGCGCAGCGCTTTTACGTCGCGCGTCTTCTGGACGAAGGCCGCACTTATCAGGAGATTTCCGTCGCTACGGGTGCGTCCACGGCGACCATAAGCAGAATTAACAAGTGCCTCGAATACGGCGCCGACGGCTATAAAACCGCGCTCGGGAGGCTGAAAGATGAGCATTGACGGACTGAACGAACAGCAGCGTGCGGCCGCTCTCGATACCGAGGGCGCGGTACTCGTGACGGCGGGGGCGGGCAGCGGAAAGACCCGCCTTCTTACGCACCGGATTGCGCATATAGTCGAAGATCTCGGCGTGCCGCCCTATAACGTGCTTGCAATAACGTTTACGAACAAGGCGGCGGAGGAAATGAAAAACCGTCTGCTCGCCATTGTGCCCGGCGCTGCGGATATATGGATTTCGACCTTCCATTCCATGTGCGCGCGCATACTCAGACGGCATGCCGAAAAGCTCGGTTATTCCAAAAATTTCACGATATACGCGCAGGACGAAACCGAGCGCACGGTAAAACAGATTGTCAAGGATATGGGCGAGACCGGCGATAATTTCTGGAAAACCGCCGTGCGCTGTATTTCGGACGCCAAAAATCAGGGACTGACGCCGGAAAAATATGCGGAGCTCAATAGCTTTATTCCGGATATCGAAACGATAGAGCGCGTTTTTTCGGCATACGAAGCAAAACTCAAAAGCAACAACGCCATGGATTTCGACGACCTGCTGCTGAAAACTTACGATTTGTTCGAACGCTGCCCGGATATACTTGCTTATTACGGCGACCGCTTCCGCTACATACACGTGGACGAATTTCAGGATACCAACGTGATACAGTACGGGCTGGTGCGCATGCTTGCCTCCGGGCACGGCAATATTTTTGTGGTGGGCGACGAGGATCAGAGCATTTACGGCTGGCGCGGCGCCGACGTTACCAACATGCAGCACTTTATCGAGGATTTCGGCGCGAAAATTTACCGGCTCGAACGCAATTATCGCTCTACCGGAAATATACTTACTGCGGCGAACAATCTTATCAAAAACAACGTGTCGCGCATAGAAAAAACGCTGTGGTCGGATCTCGGTCCGGGAGAAAGCGTTACCGCTTATCTTGCGGCTACCGAGGCGGACGAGGCCGATTTCGTCGTCAACACTATAAACAGGCTGATGCGTGACGGATACCGCCCGCACGATTTTGCCGTACTTATGCGGGTAAACGCGCTTACGCGCCTGCTCGAACAGCGGTTCATGCAGTATAATATCCCGTATAAAGTCTACGGCGGATTCCGTTTCTTCGACCGCAAGGAAGTCAAAGACATCATCGCGTATCTGCGCATACTGGCCAATCCTGCGGACGACGACGCGGTGCTCCGTGTCATCAATTTTCCCAAGCGGGGCATAGGCGACGGTACCGTATCCGCTCTGGCGGAATACTGCGTCGCCGAAGGTAAAAGCATGTCCGACGTCCTTGCGGACATAGGCTCGGCGCACCTTTCGCCCGCGATCGTAAAAAAGCTTACGCCGTTCGGCAATCTGATAGCCGCTCTTCGCGTAGCAAAGGACGGGCTTACCGTCGCCGAGCTGGCGGAAAAAGTCGTAAAGGATACGGGAATCGCCGCCGTCTACGAAGAGGATACTGAAGAAAATACCGCGCGCAGGCTCAATATAGACGATTTTCTGTCGTCAGTGCATGAATTTACGGACAGCCGCGGTGGCAGTCTGGATGATTTTCTCGAAGAGGTGACGCTGTATACCGAAGGCGATGAGTCGGCGGGGGACTGCGTATTCCTTTCAACCGTGCACAGCGCTAAGGGCATGGAATTCCGGAACGTATTTGTAATCGGAGTGGAAGAGGGCTTGTTTCCGCTTGGCCGCGCGGCCGACGATATAAGCGAGCTGGAAGAGGAACGGCGGCTTATGTATGTCGCTATCACGCGCGCTAAGGAGCGGCTTTATCTGACATACTGCTCATCGCGCTATATGTACGGCGAGCGCAAACTTTGCAGGCCGAGCAGATTTTTCGGAGAGATTGACAGCAGATTTGCCGCGGGTGCGCCGAGGGAACGCAAAACGTATGAGAAAAGATCAGATACTGGATCCGGCAGAGTTCCTGCGGCCGGCGCTCACGGTGTTTCGGCGCAGAATACCGCGGTGCGAAGGAGTAACGGCGGCGCCGGCGATTTTCCCGTAGGTACGCGCGTAAGACATAAAAAATTCGGAGAAGGCGTGGTGGAAGGAGTTACCGATGTCGGAGCCAACTCTTATCTTGTGATAAATTTCGATAAGGTGGGGAAAATCACCTTGTCGCTGGCATTTGCGCCCATCGAAAAAATATGACGGAAACGCAGAAAAACAGAATGGAAGAGCTTGTCGCTCTGCTTAACGAATATTCTTACAGGTATTACGTCCTCGACGATCCGAGCGTCGCGGATAACGTGTACGACAGACTGTATGACGAACTCGTCGCGCTCGAAAAAGAAACGGGCGTCAGGCTTGACGATTCGCCCACGAGAAAGGTGGGCGGAGAACCTGTCAAAGCGTTCGCGCAGCACACTCATCTCGGCAGGCTGTATTCGCTGGATAAGTGCCAGAGTTTCGAAGAACTGCGCGAATGGGACGCAAAAATCAAAAAGGCCGTAGGAAACGCGGAGTACACTCTCGAATACAAACTTGACGGACTGACCGTTGTCGTAACTTACGAAAACGGTTTGTTTTCGGGTGCGGCAACGCGCGGTAACGGCGTCGTCGGCGAGGATGTTACTGCGCAGGCGATGACAATTCGTTCGGTTCCGTCCCGCATTCCTTTCGACGGGACGGCGGAGGTGAAAGGCGAGTGCATAATGCGCCGCTCCGTATTTAAGAAATATAATGCCGAAGCGGCCGAACCCCTGAAGAATCCGAGGAACGCTGCGGCGGGAGCGCTGCGCAATCTGGATCCGAAAGTTACGGCGTCGAGAAAACTGGATATCGTTTTCTATGACGTGAATTATATGTCGCCGGATACGGTTGCTTCTCAGTCCGACGGCATCGAATGGCTGAAAAATCACAAATTCCGCACCGAAAAGCTAATTATTACGTCTGACATAGATAAAATAATTGCTGAAATAGAGGCTGTCAACCGCGACGCTCTCGATTTCGATATCGACGGAATGGTCGTGAAGGTAAACGATTTTTCTCTGCGCGATAAGCTCGGCTATACGGATAAATTCCCGAGATGGGCGGTCGCTTACAAATTCGAGGCGGAAGAAACCACCACCGTGCTGAAAGAAGTGCGGTGGCAGGTGGGCAGGACGGGAAAGCTTACGCCTCTCGCGGTGCTCGAGCCCGTTCAGCTTTGCGGCGCCACGGTCAGCCGTGCGACTCTCAATAATTACGCGGATATCGTGCGGAAAAAAGTCCGCCCGGGCAGTACTGTTTTTATCCGTCGAAGCAACGACGTTATTCCCGAGATTCTTGCCGCAGTAGACGGGACGGGCGAGGGCGAAATAGAACGTCCGACCGTGTGCCCTGCGTGCGGCGCTGCGCTTTACGAGAACGGCGCGCATATTTTCTGTCCGAACTCCGACGGTTGCCGTCCGCAGATTGTGGCGCGGCTGGCTCATTTTGTATCCAAGGACTGTGCGGATATCGAAGGGTTGAGCGACAAGACGCTCGGTCTTTTTTACGATAGGTTAGGAATAGACAAGGCATGGCAGCTGTACGATCTGAAAAGAGAGCAGCTGGTAGGGCTGGATTCGTTCAAGGATAAAAAAGCGGATAACGTGATATCGTCCATAAATACGCGCAGGCATATAAGCCTGGCCGCGCTGATAAACGCGCTCGGTATTCCCAATGTGGGTAAAAAGCTGGCGGCAGATCTTGCTGCGGTGTACGGAAGCGTGGAAAAGCTCGCCGAAGCGGATGCCGACGAGCTGTCCGGAGTGGATGATATAGGGCCCGTAGTTGCGAACGACATCCGTTCGTATTTTGAGAAAAACGCCGATTTCGTTCGCGAACTGCTGGCTCGCGTGACATACGCCGTCCCCGTCAGAAAGGAAGGTGTGATGAGCGGACAGAAGGTTGTGCTCACCGGAACGCTGCAATCGTTGACGCGCTCCAAAGCGTCGGAACTTATAGAAGCTGCCGGCGGCGTCGTGCAGTCATCCGTTACCGGAGCCACTACGCTGGTGGTCGCCGGCGAAAACGCAGGCAGCAAACTTGCAAAAGCCAGGGCTGCCGGTGTGCGAATAATCGGAGAAAGCGAGTTTTTAGAGCTGTTAAACGCTTGATTTGAAATCGCTTTGGTGGTATTATATAATATATTGCATTCTCCGAGGTGACGTTTTTATGAAAAGTATGACCGGCTACGGCAAAGGCGAGGCGTTCAACGAACACAGAAAAGTGACGATCGAGCTCAAAGCCGTAAATAACAGATATCTCGAAATGAATTCGCGTTTTCCCAAGGCTCTCGGTTTTGTCGAAGACGCGGTTAAAAAGCGCATACAGGAAGTCGTCAGACGGGGTACCGTCGACATAATGTACACATACGAAATTATAGGCGAGAGCGACAAAAAGGTCAGTCTCGATTACGGGCTTGCTTCCGAATACGTCGCAGCGGCCAAAGCCGTGCAGAGCGAGTTCGGTCTTGCAAACGATTTTACGGTGTCGTCGCTTCTCCGTATGCCGGACGTCCTGACGCTTACCGCCGCGGAAGAGGACCGCGACGAAATAACCGCGCTTTTTTCGGAGGCCGCGTCGAAGGCCGCCGCCGAGCTCGACGCCATGCGTTCAGTGGAAGGCGCCGGAATCAAAACCGATTTCAAGAAACTTATAGGCAATATTGTGAAAGCGCTCACTGCCGTCGTGACGCGTGCGCCCGGAGTGGTCGCCGATTACCGCGACAAGATAACGAAGCGGGTCACCGAACTGCTCGAAGGCGTGCCGGTGGACGAATCGCGCATCGCTATGGAAGTGGCGGTGTTCGCTGACAAATGCGACATAAACGAGGAAATTTCCCGACTGACCTCGCATATAGACCAGTTCCTTGCCGCATTGGAACTTAACGAGCCGCAGGGCCGCCGCCTCGATTTTCTGTCGCAGGAAATGAACCGTGAAATCAATACGATGGGGAGTAAGGCCAACGATCTCGAACTTACCAAACTCGTGCTTGAAATGAAAAACGAGCTGGAAAAAATCAAGGAACAGATAAGGAACGTGGAATGAAAAAAGGTCTGCTTATAGTACTGTCAGGTCCGTCCGGAGTGGGAAAGGGCACGATGTATTCGCGGCTGCTCAAACTGTTGCCCGATCTTACGGTTTCCGTATCGGTGACGACGCGCCCCCCGCGTGATGGCGAGATCGACGGAGTGCATTATTATTTCGTGTCGCGCGAAAAGTTTCTCGAAATGCGCGACAGCGGCATGCTGCTGGAAAGCGCCGAAACGGTCGGGAATTTTTACGGCACGCCCAAAGCGCCCGTTCTGGAAAAGCTGGACGCCGGCCGCGACGTGCTGCTGGAAATCGACGTCAAAGGCGCGCGGCAGATAAAGCAGGCGTATCCGGACTGCGTGACCGTGTTCGTGCTTCCTCCCAGCGAGGAGGAACTGCGCCGCAGGCTGAT